>OLSL01001308.1_pt1 | contig 23470 bp, 23 predicted proteins | sample 1672511 | NCBI WGS metagenome assembly OLSL01 (sample SAMEA3136694, study PRJEB25190) | human gut metagenome | biome: human gut; feature: human-associated habitat; material: faeces | place: Austria | collected 2013
CCGCTCCCGAGGGCGTCCCGCTCAGGGCGTGGCGTCGTCCGCCGTGTGGCGATGGCTTCCCGCTCCCGAGGGCGTCCCCCGCCGCGTCCCCCGTGCGGCCATGCGCGGGGGCGGTCCTGCGGCCGCCGCACTTCCATCATAGCATATGGAAAGCAAATGACAAGCCCGCGCCGCCAAACGTAATGATTTCTTTACGATTTCCCGCCGCCGGGGCGGAGAAAAAGCGGGCGTCCCCGCCCGCAAGAACTTTTCTCCTTTTCACATCCCCGCACGTGCATGCAGTCCCTTGCATTGCCATCGCGTCCCGCCTCGCCTTTACAATTCTTTAAAGCGCTCCTTTAGCGCAGGATACAGCTTTTTGAAGGTTTGATACTTCTGTTCATACCGTTGTGCAATCTCCGCTGAAGGCTCTTCGCTTCCCGTCATTTTGACAATTCTGCCGACGGCTTCCCGCACCGATCCATATTGGCCACAGGCCACCGACGCCAATATGGCGCTTCCCCTGCTGGGCCCCTCCTCCTGAGCCGGCAACATAAGCGGAAGGTTAATAACGTTCGACATGATTTTACGCCAAAGCGGACTTTTCGCTCCGCCGCCGCAAATCCTGCTCTGTTTTGGGACAATCCCCCTATCCCTCGCTATTTCCAAAGAATCGCGGATGGCAAACGCAACACCTTCAAAAACAGCCTGCGTCATATCCAGCCGCGCAGTACGCATGGAAAGCCCAATAAAGCATCCTTTTGCCGCCGCATCGTTATGCGGAGAACGCTCGCCCATAAGATAGGGAAGAAAATAGGTCGCATTGTTCCCCAGCATATCGTCCACAATCCCCGCCTGTTCAGCCGTAAAGCTGTGCGAGTGAAGGATTTGCTCCATCCACCATTTGTTGCAGGATGCTGCTGAAAGCATGCATCCCAAAAGATGAAAACATCCGTCGGCATGCGCAAACGCATGTAACGCATTATTCGGAACGGATACAAAGCTTTCGCTGGAAATAAAAACGGTACCGGACGTCCCAAGCGAAATATTGCACTGCGCATCCCCCACCGTACCGGTGCCGATCGCAGCAGCGGCGTTATCGCCTGCGCCAGCGCAGATGCGAACCGATTGCGGCAGGCCGAGACGCTCCGCCATGGAGGATGTCAATCTGCCTACGGTTTCAAAACTTTCATGCAGCGTTGGCATCTGCTCTCTGTAAACATGGCAGATCTGCATCATCTCCTGCGACCAGCGCTTGTTTTGCACATCAAGCAGGAGCGTACCGGAAGCATCGGAGTAATCGGTGCTGTACTCCCCGCTCAGCAGATGCACGATATAGTCCTTTGGCAGCAGAATATGCCGGATCCGCTCAAAGAGCTCTTTTTCATTTGCGTACATCCAGAGCAATTTCGGCGCAGTAAATCCGGCAAATGCAATATTCCCCGTCAGGCTCGACAGTCTCTCCTTCCCAACCGCATGATTGAGCCATTCGGTCTCCTTCTCAGAGCGCCCATCATTCCAAAGGATCGCCGGCCGGATCACCCGGTCGGCCTCGTCTAGCGCCACAAGCCCATGCATCTGGCCGCTGACACCGATTCCAGCGACTTTCGACCGGTCAACATTTTTCACAAGCTCGGATATGCCTGCTATAACGGCCTCTCTCCAATCCTCCGGACGCTGCTGCGACCACCCCGGGAAGGGCATTTGAATGGGATACTCCCGTACCGTTGCATGGAGTATCCGACCTTCTTCGTCCACAAGAATCATTTTTACTGCGGACGTTCCCAAATCGATGCCAATATAGTACATGCTTTCCTCCTCGGGAGCCGGGGCGGCCGCTTCCCGCCTTTCCCGTTAATCGCTGAACAAAATGCCGTTTACGATCGACTGTAGATACTCCTGCCGTCCACTTCCCGGCAGTGCCGGTTTTTTCAGCCTAAGCGCATGCGCTGCGCAATCCTCCAGCGTCGCTTCGCCGGAAACAATGCGGCGGCCTATCCCCTGCCGATATCCAGCATAGCGTTCCTTAAGGAACGCGTCAAGCCGCCCATCCTCGATGAGCTGCGCCGCTTTTATCAGGCCTAATGCGAAAGTATCCATGCCGAGGATATAGCCATAAGCCATGTCCTCCGGAGTATAACTAGGACGCCTGTTTTTTGCGTCAAAATTAAATCCGCCTGTAATTCCATCTGCCTTGAGCACCTCATACATACACATCGTGGCGGTATATACATCATAGGGAAATTCATCCGTATCCCAGCCCAACAGGAAATCCCCCTGATTGGCATCAATACTGCCCAGCATTCCGTTGATGCGGCTGACGCGCAGATCGTGTTGGAACGTATGCCCTGCAAGCGTCGCATGATTGGCCTCGATGTTCAGCTTAAAGTCCTTGTCGAGCCCGTAGTAACGAAGGAAACCAATGGCGGTTGCCGCATCAAAGTCATATTGATGCTTCATCGGTTCTTTGGGTTTAGGCTCAATGTAAAAATCTCCGGAAAAGCCGATGCTGCGTCCATAGTCCACGGCCATATGCATGAGCCTTGCAATGTTATCCTGTTCAAGCTTCATATCCGTGTTGAGCAACGTCTCATAGCCTTCGCGCCCTCCCCAAAAGACATAGCCCCTGCCGCCCAGTTTTACGGTCAATTCCAGCGCTTTTTTCACCTGCGCTGCTGCAAAGCAAAACACATCAGCGGAATTGCTCGATCCGGCGCCGTTCACAAACCGCGGATTCCCAAACATATTGGCCGTCCCCCACAGGCATCGGATTCCAGTTTCCTGCATCCTGCCGCACATATAATCCGTCAGCTCGTCCAGCCGGCTATTTGTCTCGTTTATATCTTCCGATTCGGGCACCAGATCCACGTCATGAAAGCAAAAATAAGCAATGCCCAGTTTTTTCATGAATTCAAACCCGGCGTCGACCTTTGCTTTTGCATGCTCCATCGTCCCGATCTGTTCTCCGAAGCTTTTATCTGCCGTCCCCACGCCAAACATGTCCGTACCCGTTGCGCAAAGATTGTGCCACCATGCCATTGCAAACGGCAGATGCTCCCGCATGGGCTTTCCCATAATCATTCGATCAGCTTGATAGTATTTAAAAGCCAGCGGATTGGTGCTTTTTGCACCTTCGTATTCGATCTTTGGGATGCAATTAAAGAATTCTTTCATCGTTTCCTCCCTGATAGCCATTCCGATTCAACCATCTTTTCCGTATCACATGCGGATAATCGCCTTAACGATCTCCTGTTTTCGTTTGATGCTCTGCATAAAGGCTTCCTGTATTCGTTCAAACTCATACTCGTGCGATACGATTCCCGATACGTCGATTTTCCCATTTGCTATCGCCGCTATGGCCGTCGGATACAGGTTTCGATAGCGAAACACTGTCTTGATCTGTATTTCACGCTCCATGATTGGCGCGAAATCATAGGTGATCTTTGAATCCGGCGCAAGCCCCACCAGTACGATCGTTCCGCCGCGCCCGGCCAGATGTGCCGCCTGGGAAACCGTTGCTGCGGTTCCGGCTGTTTCGATGACTTTCTCGGCCAACGCGCCGCCAGTCAATCTCGTATAGACAGCAATCACATCTTCTCCCTGCTCTGCAAGGATCGTATGGGTCGCGCCAAGATGCACGGCGCGTTCAAGCCGGTTGGGCAGAACATCCACGACCGTAATGTCCGTCGCACCTGCCGCTTTACAGGCGAGCAGGGAAACGAGGCCGATACAACCCGCTCCCAGGATGACGACACGGTCGCCCAACCGCACATTCCCCTGGGCCGCCGCATGCAGGCCTACGCACAGCGGCTCGACCATCGCGCCCTCTTTTGTGGAGACCTGCTCGGGAAGCGCAAAGCACATATCCTCTGGAAATACAAGATAGCTGGAAAATGCTCCCTGTACCGGAGGAGTAGCCAGGAATGCAACCTCTGGGCAGAGATTGTATCTGCCGGACTTGCAAAACGCACACTTGCCGCACGGAATTCCCGGTTCCAGCGCAACGCGATCGCCAGCTTTGAGTTGTCTGACCGCTTCGCCCGTTTCCACGACGGTGCCGGCGCACTCATGTCCGAGAATAAAGTCTCCATCGACCCGGAAACTCCCGCACCGTCCCTCATGAAAATAGTGCAGATCAGAACCGCAGATACCAACGTATTCCAGCTTGACGAGCACCTCGCCCCGTCCCGGAACCGGCATTGGGATCTCCCTGATTTCCATTCGGTCGAGCGCTGTCATAAATGCAGCCCTGTTTTTCCTTTTCATCTTTACTAACCTCTTGTCTGCGATCCTGACGAAAAGGGGGACTTTGCCCGCATCCGGATCGGGCGGCAAAATCCCCTTCTTCTCCTGAATACCCGCGTTTTAATTGCGGCAGGCCACGATCTTGTCGCGCGTGATATCCTTGAGTGTCCGGCTGTCGGTCTGACGCATGACGTTTTGCAGCTCCCAGAGAATCTTGCGCGTATAGAGCTCTGCACCGTGCGCGCCTCCGCCATAGACCGAAACGACATACGGCCGACCGATCAGGCAGGCGTCTGCGCCAAGCGCAATCAGCTTGAACACGTCCTCGCCGCTTCTGACGGCGCCGTCGACAAAGATCTTCATCTCAGGACCAACCGCTTTGCGGATATCGGAAACCACATCCGCCGGATTGACGGAATGTTCGATGACGTTGCCGCCATGGTTCGAAATCAAAATACCATAAGCGCCTGCCTCCGCCGCCTTGACGGCGCTTCTGACGGACAGTAAGCCCTTCAGGACGACCGGCACGCCGGCATATTTGATGATCTCACGGATCTCTTCCATGGAACGATAACAGACGGTAATATCATTCGCCGATTGATAGCCCAGCCCCGGCGAATCGAGATCCGTTGCAATGCCAATGCAGCCCTTTTCCTTTGCAAGGCGGATCTTGCGCTCCACCTCCTCAAGCACTTCCCAAGGCTTAATGGTGGGGATGGCCTCCCCGTTGACCTGATCGATCGTGGCGATCTGGCCCTCATAGTAGCCCGCATAGATCATATCGCCCAGCCATGCCATTCCGCCGCCATCGTGGCAGCCCTTGATGAGCGCTTCGGCATACTTCTCGTTGTTGTTGAAATAGGGGCTGTCATAGGTATATGCGGTCAGCACCGCCGCAATGGGCGCTGCAAACACCGGCACCTTGAACGTCCGCCCGAACAGGCTGATCGATGTATCCGGCATGAAATCCTCATGAATAACATCCGGAATTACGCGAATTCTGGCCAGCGCTTCATAGCTGTTCTGAAACGCTGCATTGCAGCCTTTCCCTCCAAACTCCAACGTTGTGGTACCGCGACCGGGACAGTTTTTCCCGTTGCAGACGCGGCAGACGTTGCATGAGCCCTTGAGAATTTTTCGCGCATTGTCCAAAATCTCCGCGTACTCCAAGGTCAGCGCCTTGTAATTCTCCTGCTTTTCCTTTAACATGGTTTTCCTCCGTATACTGTTTTATTGATCCATCTGCAAAGGGCTTTCCGTTTCCTTGCCCAGTTTGCCAATGCGCTCCAGATCGTCTGCGATCGCGCCCAAGCCATATCGTTCCAGAGCCTTTCGCGTCGGATAGCTCGTAGCAGGATCCCAATCGTGCATTTTGTAGTATTCATCCAGCATCACGCCATACTTTTTCCGATCGATCCGCCAGCCCTTGCGCGCCCCCGTCGGTATCGCTTCCCGCATTTCCCGTTCCGGTGGATAATCATCCCTCCTGTCAAAATGCGTAAACCGCAGATTGAGCGCTTTTTCAAGATTGAGTTGGCGCATAGCCGCGTCCTCCATCATTTGCGGCGTTACCTCGTGTCCGATCGCTGCGGAGGTAAGCTCGGCCAGATCGTCCATGTTGGCAAATGTGATATCCCAGTGAGCCGTATTAAAGTTGCAAACGCCAAGCGAGTTGCACATGCGGTGCAAGGATTCCATATAGTATACAAGCTTTGCTTTCCCTTCGTATGATTCCGGATCCTGCACCTCCTGTGCCGTCATGCCGAACAGGCGCAGGCAGGCATCGTTGTCCATCCCCTTCGCATTCTGTTCATACCCCGGCGTTCCAGTCGTGTGTCCACCGCCGCGCGTGGAGGTTGTGGCACCCAGGCACCAGGCATTGGAGCTGCGCGGCATTTCATAGAGATCCTGCTTCTTCATGTGAATCGCATAGTATTCCGAACCTCTCCCCAGCCGCTCTGCGGCACGCGCAGAGCCCTCCGCGAGCAGATCGCCAAAGCCCTCCCGATAGGACATCATATCGATGAGCTTGAGAATCATCTCCTCATCGCCCCACCTGATCTCAAGCCCGCCCGTATCCTCCTTTGTCAGGATTCCCCGCTCAAAGCACTCCATCGCCCAGGCGACCGCTCCGCCGACAACGTCCACATCGATGCCCATCTGATTGCACCGCATGCTGACCACAATCATAAACTCCGGGTTGAGAACCCTGCACTTGCCCATGATTGCGCCCATGATCTCCCACTGGTTCATGTTGGCATGAACCCCTTTGTATTTCCCCTCCGTAATGGTTACTTCCCGTCCGCAGCAGAGAACGCAGCCTGGGAATCCCTGTCTGGAGGTCTGATACTTGTCAACGAGCTTCATTGGATTCATCCGGCTGGCATACTCATCCGGTATCCTGCATTGTTGAAAGTTCATGTATGGGATGCCGCAGATCTCCTGTTTGCGCTCAAAGCAGCTGAGCGTACCATACTGACTCATCTTTTTATAGGTATCGCTCGCCAGCATGACCTCCCGCAAGGCCTGTACGCGCTTGAAAAATCGCTCGGGATCCGCTACGCGGACGGGTCTGGACCCCTTGCAGACGATCGCCTTGATATTCTTGCTTCCAAGCACCGCACCCGTCCCGCAGCGGCCAAAGGCCCTGTTTCTATCCTGTATGACGCACGCATTGCGTGACAGGTTCTCTCCGGCGGGCCCAATTGACAACACATGAAGCTGCGGATCATCCAGCTCGCTGCGAAGCAGATCAAGCGTCTCCCAAGTTGTCTTTCCCCAGAGAAACGCAGCATCTCGAATCTCTACGCCAGCCTCCGTCAGGTATAGATAACTCGGCTTGGGCGCACGCCCTTCCATGATCAGATTGTCAAAGCCCGTCGCTTTCATGGCCAATCCGACATGGCTGTCCGAGGAGCCCGTTCCCCAGCCGCCCGTTACCGGGCTGAGCGTGCTCATGCTCATTTTGCACGAGCCGGGCGCAAGCGTCCCCATTAAGGCTCCGCAGGACAGGATCACAATGTTGCGTGGATCAAACGGCGTCGTCCCATCCAGCAGCTGATCGTAAAGAATCCTTGGCGCGTAGTGTCCCATATAGCTGTCAAACAACGCGGAATAATCCTCGATCTTTGTCCAGCCGTTGGTCAGATTGATGCGCAGGGTTTTCCCCGTCATGCTGGAATTTAGAGGATTGTTCATTTCACTCCCCGTCCTTTCCTTCCAGCCGGATGCGCATTGCCGAAACGCATTCCATCAGCGCTTGGCGCGCATGGCAGTATCGCACACAGAACGGCATATCCAGCCCCGCGCATCCATCACACGGATTTCCCGCCTGCGATGGCCCTTCATGCAGGGTGACCTCGTAGCCGCCGCCTGCTCTTTCTTTAATTTCTATCGCCGCTGCCGAGGGATTGAATTCGCCCGTCAAGTGGTAGGAACAGGCGAGCTGGCAGCTCTGGCAGCCTCCGCAGTCCGGAAAAGTAAATTTCATATCCGTCTCCCTGTACCTTTTGCAATGCTTCCCGGCATTCCTTCGCACCGGCGGTTATTGCAGGCCGAATTCGCGGCGGAGCACATCCATCATCAGCCCAACCGGCGCATCTGTGCCAGTCCAGAGTTTAAAATTCATCGCCGCCTGGTTGGCCAGCATGCCAAGGCCGTTGATCGTCTTTGCGCCCCGGTCGCCGGCCTCCTGCAAAAACAACGAATTGGGATCGTTGAAGATGACATCCGTCACGACCATACTCGCTTTCACCGTATCATAATCAACATTGGGCTTTTGATCCGTATTGGGGAAAAGGCCGACGCTCGTCGCGTTGACAAAAATATCTGTGTCCGCCGGCACGGAAAAAGGCGTTTCATCCCAGAAAACAAAACTGGCTTTGGCCGGCGTACGCGCATTGATCAAGTCTGCCAACTCCTCGCCCTGTTCGCGGACGATATTGGCAATGGTGATCTCCCTTGCTCCCGCCAGCGCGCTCTCCACGCTAATGGCCCTTGCGGCTCCGCCAGCGCCCAAAATCGTCACATGCTTGCCGGACACGTCGATAGCTTCATTATGCAGCGAGGTAAGCCACCCCTTGCCATCAGTATTGTCTCCCCACAGTCTGCCTCCGTTATTGACGACCATGTTGACCGCGCCGATGATTTCCGCCGCTTCCGAGAGCTCATCCAGATACTGTACAACCTTGACCTTGTGCGGGATTGTAAGGTTTACGCCTCGCATGTGAAAGGCGCGAACGCCATCCATCGCCTTTCCCAAATCTTCCGGGTTTACGAGTACGGTCAGATAGCGATAATCGAGGCCCGCCTCGCGGAACGCCGCTTCCTCCACAACCCCCGTTGGATTCTCATCGATCGGGCAGCCAAAACAGCCGACCAGTTCGGATCGATAGGATTTTGCCATAGTGCTCTCCTCCCTTATGCCTTACAGTTTTGAAAAGACTTCCCTGTTGATGTAGTCGAGACAGTCTTTGGCGACGGTTTCATAGTCCTGAAGGTAGAGATCGAGCGAGACGGGGCCGTCATAGCAGGTCTCCTTCATTTTCCGATACACCGCCAACAGGTCGATATCGCCGTCCCAGGGAAGCTTGTGGGCATGTTCCCCCATGATCATATTCTCAACATGGGAGTAGACAATGAATTCCTTCGCATCGTCGATCGCCTTGAACAAATTTCCTCCTTCGCTCAGGAAAACATGACCAATATCGAAATTCAGTTTGAAATTGGGACTCTTTACCTTTTCCGCCACCCGGAAGAAGCTCTTGAGATTGTTGAGGAGCTGATGCGGCTCTATTTCGATGGTAAACCTGACGCCGGCCTCCTCCGCGACGTTGCACAGCTCCTTTGTCCGGATATCGAGAACGTCATAAAGCTCCGGATGCTTCTCCTTCTCATAGTCGGAAATGGCGGTGGAAACGATAACAAGATCCGTATGATATTTGGGCGCAGTACGAATGAGGCGCTTTGTCGTCTCAAAGGTAAAATCGTCCGTAACGTAATTCTGATGGCAGGAAACCGCCGTCACCGGAAACGATAGCTCCTGGCTGACTTCGTTGACCTTTTCGATGAAGAAATCATCGAGATAATCCAACGCTAACACATCCGTCAGTCCACGGACAAGCTCAAGCTCGATTCCTCCATACCCCATCGCCTTGAACAGGCGCATGGTATCCACCACGGAACGTCTGAGGACCGCCTGATTTCTTAACGCCAGATACATAGCAGCAACACCTCCTGAAATTATCCCTTCACGGCTCCCGCCGTCAAGCCTTGAATGAAATACCGCTGTAAGTAGATGAACACCGCGAGCAGAGGCAGGATGATGATGGTGATCGCCGCCGCGAACGGCCCCCACTCAACGCCATACTCCCCGCGGAAATACAGCAGTCCTACCGGGAGCGTCTGGATTGCAGTTGTTGAAGATGCAGCCACGCTTGCCCAGATATATTCGCCCCAGATCGTTATGAAATTAAACACGATAACCGTCGCAATGGCCGGAAGAACATTTGGCAGTATGATCTGCCAGAAGGTTCTCAGCTCCCCGCTTCCGTCCATGCGCGAGGCCTCCAGCAGCGCGCTTGGGATCGAGTCGAAAAAGTTCTTGAAAATGTACACGCTGAACGGTATCTGCCAAACCAGATTGGGGATGATCAGCATCATCAGCGTCTTGTTCAGCCCCATACCGATCAGCTGTGAATAAAGGGGGATGAACACGGCAACGTTCGGAATGAAATTCAACCCCAGCAGAACCGAGATGATCAGCTTGGCCTTGGGAATGTGAAGCTTTGAAAGTGCATATCCCGCCGAGGCTGCAAGCGCAGTCGATCCCAATACCGCCGTCAGCGTTACGATCACGCTGTTGAGAGCGTATCTTCCGACATTTCCCGTCTCCCAGGCGTATGAGTAATTTGACCAGCGCCACACGTCTGGAAGCCCCCAAATGTTGCTGTAGAACTCCTGATTGTTCTTAAAAGAAGTCAGGATGATAAAAACCAGAGGGTAGACAATCGTCAGCGCGCACAGAACCGTAATCACCCTGGACAGGACGACCAACGGCCTGTTCCGATGGAACAGATTATCCGTCGCAACCCGGGTCGATCTTCTCTTAGTACTCATATGACTCACCCCTGAATACCAGCCGGAGCAGGATAATGAAAATCAATACGACCGCAATAAATGTCACGGATAGAGCGCTTGCATAGCCATACTTGGAATAGGTATAGGCGTTTTCAATGATCCACATCGGCAGGACGACCGTCTGCCGGGCCGGACCGCCTCCGGTCAGCGAGACGACGGAGTCATAAATCTTCAGCCCGCCAAGCATGGTGAACATCATGGACAACTCGATCTGCGGTTTGATCAGCGGGATCATGATGCGGGTAAAAATGCGCCCGTCGCTCGCCCCGTCGAGCCGCGCAGACTCGATCACATCGTCGGGGATCGACTGCAGGCCGGCAAAGCAGAGCACCATTGCAAGACCAAACTGACGCCAGACCGTGGATATGATGATGACGGGCCGCACGGTATCCATGTTTGTCAACCAGGAAGTGGTTAAACTTTCGAGCCCCATCGCGCGCAGGATGTTGTTCACCAGACCGATATCTTCCGTGAAGATAAAGAGAAACAGCAACCCCGTGATGGTCGGTGCGATCATGCTCGGCGCAAACATGATCGTGCGGAAGAACTGCCCCTCCCGCCTCCTCAAATAAAGATTGAGCCAGGCAAGGAGCAGCCCCAGCACCACGCACAGCAGGGATGAGCACACCGCAAAAAGAACCGTATTCTTCAGCGCAAGGATGAATGTCGCATCGCTGAAAATATCAATGAAGTTTTTGAATCCGATGTAGTCTGCTTCACCAAACCCACTCCAGCTGGTCAGCGACAGCACGCAGGTCTTATACAGCGGGTAGCCCATGAACAGCAGATAGATACAAACGGCCGGGAGCAAAAAGGCGGAACCCGTTATCGTATACTTTCTTTCCAAAGAAAGCTTCCTCTTTTGCATGCGCGCAACTTTGCTTTTCATCATCGTATCCCCTCAAGATTGCTTGGCGACCGCAGAATCAGGAATAGGTCGGCGGCTGTGGCGCCGGGAAACAGCGCCACAGCCATACTCGTTTCGTCGGATGATTGATTCAATCACCCTGTGCCTCCTGCGCCTCCAACGCCGCCAGACGGATGCGCTCATACTCATTGAGCACATCGTCAATCGTCATCGTTCCGCTAAGCGGCCCGGCGAAAATCTGCGTCTTGATGAAGGTCTGACATTCAGAGCTCGTTCTCGTCGGGTTGTAGGCATCGAAGTGATTGGTCGGAACGTTCAGCGTATCGATCATCTGCTGAAGGACCGGCGAAATGTCCTCATATTCATAGCTGCTCACGACAGGCAGGTTGTTCGAGTCGATCACCGCCTGCTGGCCCTCCTGACTCATTACGATCTCCAGGAACGCCTTCGCCGTGTTCAGCTGTGCCTCGGTCACATTGGACGGAATGAAATACACGCTGGGCTCGATGTGCTCATACTTATCCATCCCCGCTTCGGACGTGGGCTTGAGGAACGTGCCGACTTCAAAGTCACAGGACGCTTCATGAGTTGCAAATGCACCGCTGAAATTGAAGATGAACATGCAGCGGCCCTGCGCAAACGCAGCGTTGGCGTCATCGGCGGTACAGTTGATGCCGCCCTCGCCGGGATACCAGTAGCCCGCGTCATACCATTCCTGCACCTGCTCGATCACACCGCGGATAGCTTCGCCGGCCGGTGTGCCAGGCGCGACGGAAACGGTGCCGTCAGCAACGGCCTTGGCGGTTCCCGGTCCAACTTTCGTTTCCAGTTCGGCAAACGCCATCGTGTAAAGGCAGTCCTGCATAGCGGCAGAGTTGGTCGCAAAACCAAAAATTCCATCCTCCTTGAGCCGCGCAAAAATCTCGGTGAAATCGTCCCAAGTCTCAGGAATCTCAAAGCCATACTCATCAAACAGATCCTTGTTGTAGAACGTCGTATGATATACGGCAGTGAATGCTACGCCCCAATTCTCTCCATTCTCGCCAGTAACCGTATCCTGCATCGCGGGGCTGATCTTTTCAAAAAACTCCGGTTCAAACACATCATTGAGATCCATGCACATCCCGATATCGGAAAAAGCATTGAGCCTTGTCGCCCAATAAAAGCCGATCGTCGGCGGATCGCCCGCAGAAATCGGCGTCTTCAAAACGCCTTCACGCGTATTGGCGTCGCAGGTGATAAACTCAACTTCAACGTCGGGATAGAGTTCTTTGAACATATCCGTATGAGCAATCATATCGGAAGTCGGCGTGCCGACGACGCCGGAGATCGTCAGCTTTGCCATTTCCTTCTCCTCCGTATCTTCTTCAACGGGCGCTCCGGATTCTGCTGTGGAAGCAGGGGCTTCTGTGGCGGCCGAATTCTCCGGCAGCTCCTCATTACATGCAACGAGGAACAGCATCATGACCAGCACAAGAAAACTCAGGACTCTTTTCACGCTACAACTCTCCTTTGCTCGTTTTTATTAAAAGCCAAGCGGCCTTTAATTTATTATCGCCTGGATACGGCAGATCATTTCCTCACCAACTCGTAGGTTGTGTTACATGCTGTAAGAATAAATATCTTTCCATTAACCGGCGAAACAATTCCTATCCTTCTATCTTGTAGGTTGTCCTATAAGTTGTGCGATGCAAAAGCACCGTACCGAGTAACGGGGAGGCACGCGGCGTTTCCCACTCGCCAACCGGATTTATGATTTATAGCCTTTATCCTTCAGCCAGTCGCCCATACGCGACAGAAGCATGTCATAGTGCTCTTCCATGACCCGTACCGCCCGCTGCACATCGCGCGCCAGCAGCGCATGGTAACACTCCTCGTGTTGTTCGATGCTGCGCTCGCTGCCGTGGAACGCAACAATATCCCTCAGATATACGCGCAGAAGCTGGGTGGCAATGTCCATTGATTTAATGAAAAGACTATTTTTTGTGAGCTCTGCCAGGTAAAAATGATAGGCCATGTCCCGCTCGAAGTAGAGGGTATAGTCGTCCGTATTCTTCATTTTATCGATGTATCCGGCCAGCGCTGCAATATCCGTATCGGAAGCACTGCGGCAGACGATGCGCACACTTTCGAGCTGGATGGACTTCATGAACTCAAGCACATTGATGCTGTCCTTGTCCCCAAGGAATACGGCGGAAACGAGCAGATTGAGATAAAAACTCGCATCGATTTTCTGAACGAATGTTCCCTTTCCCTGTTGCGAAGTCAAAATGCCCAGCGCGCTAAGCCGGTGGATTCCCTGACGGATCGTGTTCCGGCTGACCGAAAACGCCTCGCACAGTTCATTTTCCGAAGGGATCATCTCGCCCTGCTTCCAATTCCCCTCGATGACCATGTCAAGCATTTTATGATACACAATATCCGCGATGTTCTGTTTTTTGATCGATTGAATCATGCGCGCGTTTCCTTCCGAAAATTCGTAGGTTGTCCTACAAGTAATTTCTAATACATATTTATTATACGACCTGCGTTTAAAATTGTCAACATGTTTTTGTTGACTTGCCGACGGTTTGCTGCTACAATAATCCCCATCAAGCTGCAGCGAAAAGGTTGTGAGTCATGTGACAAGTAATCCGAATATCCTCATCGTCGGCAGTTTTGTGATGGATCAAATCGTGTCGACAAGGATCTTCCCCCAGGAAGGCGAAACCGTCTTGGGAATCAACTTCCAAAAGGCTCCTGGCGGTAAGGGCGCCAATCAAGCCGTGCAGATCGCGCGCCTTGGCGCAAACGTTACGATGGTCGGAAAGCTTGGACGCGATGCAAACGGCCAGGAGCTGCTTGCCCAATGTGAGGCTGCCGGAATTGATATCGGTCATGTGGCGTATGATGAATCTGCAGCCAGCGGATGCGCTGTCATTATTTTGGAGGAGACCAGTGCCGGTGGATCGCAAAACCGCATTATCGTCGTCCCGGGAACGAACATGCTGATCCAACGGGGCGATGTCGCTTTTCTGGAAAAATCGATTCGCCAGTACGACATGGTGATCCTCCAGCTCGAGATTCCAATGGCGATCAATGAATACGTTGCACAGCTCGCCTACCGCAACAACGTCCCAGTCATGCTCAACCCTGCGCCAAGCGCGCCGCTGCGCGACGAGTTTCTCTCACATTTGACATATCTTTCTCCAAACGAACATGAGGCCGCCGATCTTACCGGCATCGCCATCCGTCGCACCGGTGCGGATGTCGAGATGGATGATGTAGAACGGGCAGCGCAAGCCCTCTTGGCGCGCGGAGTGAAAAACGTTTTGATTACGCTCGGCGCCTCCGGAGCCGTTTTGTGCAACAACGCCGGTCTGTTCTACCAGACCGGCATAAAAAACGTCTCCGCCGTTGATCCCACGGCCGCCGGGGATTCCTTTATCGGCGCATTCTGTTTCAGCGTTTGCCGCGGCTGGGACTGGAACTGTGCACTGCGCTATGCGAACCAGGCAGCCGCCATCACTGTTTCTAGACTAGGGGCGATTCCTTCGCTCCCCACATTTGAAGAAGTGACGACCGCATTGGCTAGCGGCGGCTGCCCAGCGCCGGGCGTGCAAACGCAACAGTGAAAAGAAGTGGGAGGCCCTATGGAAACAACGCTCAAACGGGATTACGAAACCTTCATCAACGCTGCGCGGACGGAGCTGACTGGCTTTCCGGACAACATGGATGCCGCATCCATCGAACGGGCCGCGCTGCTCATCCACGAGGCGAAAAGGGCCGGCAACCGCGTTCATGTATCTGGCGTCGGCAAGCCAGGGCACATCGCAGGCTATATTGCCTCTCTCCTGTCCTCCACGGGAACGCCCGCCTATTTCCTTCATGCCACGGAAGCGGTTCACGGTTCCTGCGGCCAGTTGGTGCCGGGCGATATCGTCATCTTTATATCCAACAGCGGCGAAACCGATGAAATGCGTGTGACGGTCAATGCCATAAAGAACAACGGCTGCAAGGTGATCGGCGTAACGGGCAACGCGCAATCCTGGTTGGCCCGGCAAAGCGACATCCATCTTCTGGCAAGCGTACAGGCGGAAGGCGGCCCGCTCAACCGTGCGCCGCGCATTTCCATCCTCGCAGAAACGATCGTATTGCAGGCCGTTTCCGTCATGCTGCAATCGCTTGAAGGGGTGACTCCGGCGCAGTATGTCAAATGGCATCCGGGCGGAGCGCTTGGGCGCCTCAGAGAAAACGAGAAATGAGGAGGCACTATGGTAACAACATCCCTGATCCATCCCGAAATCATCGCCGCGCTGGCGCGTTGCGGCCATGGGAGCAAAATCCTGATCGCCGACGGGAACTATCCCCTCGCCGAAAAAAGCGGCGAGGCGGCGAAGGTCTTCCTTGGCCTGCGGCGCGGTTTGCCCACTGTGATGGACGTTCTGAGTGAGATTTGCCAGTTCGTCAACATTGAAGCAGCGGCGGTCATGGTTCCTGAACAGGGACCTGAGCCGGAAATCTTTTCCGAATTCCGGACGGCGCTCGGGCCGAAAGTTCGGCTCGAAGAATATGCGCGCCAGGAGTTCTATTCCCTTTGTATGGGGAAAGGCTCGCTCGTCCTGGCCATTTCAACCGGGGAGCAGCGCGTCTATGCCAACATCGTTCTGACGATCGGCTGCGCCTAAGGCGAAAGATGGCCCTGCCGCAACAGAGCACGGCTATTTCGAAGCAGATTTTTCCGCACCAACCGTTTTCTGCTCGATGGAGAAAGCACGGTCAATAACCGGCCAGGCGAACATCAGTCGAATCAGGGACAGAAGCGCAAGGCCCAGCAGCAGGAGAAAGGGCAGCGATACCGGCGCAAAAAGCACCATAACGGCCGCCAGTGCCAAGGTCAGGAACAGGCAGAGCGTGGAGGTCCCAAAGTTCGCAAAAAAGAGAATTAGGCTGTTCTTGCACAGCTTTGCGAAGCTGAGCTGCATCACGACCTGCTGCGGCAATGCATAGGTCAGGATAACGTGCAGGAACAGTATGCTCAATCCGATCAGCGTCCACAGCCGCACGGGCATTTCAAATGCATCAATCGCGCTATGAAACAGAATGGCGTATACAATCAGCATGACTTCAAAATAAGCAAGCCAGCCAAGCAGCAGCGCCTGCCGCCATTCCCGCCGAAAGCTGTTCCAGAATGCCCTGGCAGGCTTTCCTTCGTGATTTCGGACAATATCCAACACGGATTTTTCAAGCCCGCACAAAGCGCCACCCACCGGGGCGCCGAACGCCATGCCCGCAAGGAGCGCCAACCAGAAATTCCGTGTCGTCAGGAGTACGGCAAGAAATGCGGCTGCACAGGGCAGCAACAACAGGCAGCAAAGCAGGTTTGCAACGAGCAGATCGGATGCGCTCGCGAGCACGATCCGCGCGAACCGGAGCACCCCGTTTCCGGCCAGTGGCTGCGTGTCTGAAGGTGTCATGGCGGATCAACCCTTTACCGCGCCCTGAGCAAGTCCTGCTACCATCTCCTTCTCGAAAATGGAGAAGATCGTGATGGGCGGAATGATAGACAGCGTGATGACCGCGCCAAGAACGCCATAGCGCCAGTCTTCCCCCTTGAGCAGCGTCAAAGCAACTGAAATTGGCATTGCGTTCTGCTGCGTGGCCAGGGCGCTCGCCATGGTGAATTCGCCCCAAATCACATAAAACGCATTGATCAGGACGATGATCAGGCCATTCTTGGCGATGGGAAGCATAACGCTCCACCAGGTGCGCGGCACGCTGCATCCGTCGATCTCCGCTGAGTCGATCAGCTCGTCGGGAATGTCTTTAAATACGCCGCGCATCAGGAACACAGCAAACGGCAGGACGTTCATGACGTTTGGCAGGATCAGACCGATATGTGTGTTTAGGAGATTCAGCTTGAACTCCATGATGTATACGGGGATCATCAGCGCAGCCAGCGGAAAAGTTACCACAAACAGGATGAACACCATCACGGCGTTGCTGCCGGGGAACGGCAGCTTTGCAAACGCATACCCGCCGAGGCTTGCAAAAAGAACCGTGATTAAAACCCCCCAGAATGTGATGACAATCGTGTTCCAATAATACGTGAGGTACTGACTTCCCCGCGCAAACACATACTCATAGTTTTCCCATGTGATGTTGTGCGGCAAGAACGTTCCTTGCGTCAATATCTCGCTGCTGGTTTTCAGCGAGGTGCAAAAGCAGTAAACGATTGGAATGACGAAAAGAACCGCAATGACCAGCAGCACGATGAAAAGAATGAGATTCAGAACGGTTTTCTTTTTCATGGCTCAATCCTTTCTGCTGTTGATCATGAAGTTGATCATGGAAACGATCAGGATCAGCACGCTCAGCAGGAACGCCATCGCAGCGGCATACCCGAGATCGTAATACTTGAACGCAGTCGTATAAATGTATTGGTACAGGACGATCGTCGCCGTCCCGGGGCCGCCGTTGGTCATGACGGAGGGCTCGACAAACACCTTGAGCGCCGTGACCGTCGCATTGATGCCCGTCAAAATATAGGTCTGCTTCAAATTCGGCAGAATAATTCTTGTAATCTTTTTCAGGCCAGTCGCGCCGTCCATATCCGCCGCCTCCAGAATGTCCGGCGAAATGGCCTGCAGGCCCGCAAGATACAGCATCACGCTGAACCCGATGTTGCACCAGAGACTGACGACCACGAGACAGGCGAGCGCCGTATCGGATGACGTCAGCCAGGATCTTGCAAGCCCGGGCAGATGCAATACGTTGATGAGGAACTGGTTAATGATCCCGTAGTCCTTCGAGAACATCCAGGTAAAAACAATACAGATCAGCGATGCAGGAACAACGATTGGAACAAAAATCGCCGTGCGAAAGATCCGCGTCCGCTTCCGCTTGAAAAACAGGATCAGGGCCAGCACCAACGGCACGACCATCAGCAGCGTAAAATCTGCCAGGGCAAACACCAGCGTATTTTTTAGCGCAATGACAAATTTGTCGTCCTGGAACATGTCAATATAGTTCTGCAGGCCGACAAACGTTGGCTTGAGATCAAAGGCGAAGTTATAGTCGCACAGGCTCAGATACAGCGTGTAGCACAATGGATACGCTACAAATACCGCAATGATCAGAAAGCATGGCAACACGAACATTCTGCCCCAGTTTTGCTTTTGCCTGATCCTCAAGCTGGAAGAAACTCTTTTCATATGGGTGACCCCTGCCAAAATATTTACTGCTTGTATCGCCATCTGCGCGCACGATTGTGGTGCGCGCAGATGGCGTACATGGGAATTATTTGAAACGTTCGGCCGCTATTTCTCCAGGCCGTCAACAAGGTCCTGCAACGCCTTGGTCGTTACCGAAGCAGGTTCATCGCCGATAAGCCCTTCCTGAACGATGGCGCGCATCTCCTCGGTCAACTTCCCCGCCTCGCGGTACTTGGGCGTGGAAATCGCATTGGTGAAGGACTCCAGGATGTTGAGCCAGCGGGGATCTGACGTCTTCTCATAGTACTCCACGATCGCCGGCAGCTTGCCGTACTGATCCATCTCATTCACCTGGCAGTATTCACCCAGGATCTGCTCGGTGACGAACTGGACGCACAGCTCCACGTTTTCCGCGCACTTTGGCATGAAGACGCCATTGATGTATCCGTGGGTCGAATGGAATTCACCGGGAAGCGGCGCGACCGTCACGTTCTCCATGCCGAATTCATTGCCGCCCTCAACCCAACGGCCCGAGGATTCGATCAGCATCGCAACCGTTCCGGCCTTGAAGCCGTTGCGGCCAGCCTCTGTATCGGCAAACGTTTCGATGGAGAAGCTCCCGTCTTTTACACCTTCCTTCCATATTTCAAACGTTTCACGGAAGTTCTCATTATCAAAATCGATTGTGATTCCATCGTCGCCAACGAGACGCCCGTTGAGCGCACACAGCGTGCCAAAAACGGTCGCAGGCAGATCATCATTCCACTGAATCACCGCGCCCTGCTGCTGCACGACGCCGTTCTCGTCCGTTACGGTCATCTTCTGAGCAAACTCGTGGAACTCTTCCCAGGTCGTCGGCGTCAGGATCTCGCCGTTCTCGTCCACCAGTCCAGCTTCTTTGAACAGTTTTGTGTTGATGTTGATGACGTCGATCTCCTGCATGATGGGCAGACAGTACAGCGTTCCGTCAATCCGGCCGGATTCGATGGCAGACGGGAAAAATGCATCCTCGCTGATATAATCATAAATGTTCAGTTCGGATTCCCAGTCATAGATCAGATCCTTGGCGACAAACTGCTGGCAGAATTCCGCCCCGTCGATGATGACCATGTCCACCGGCGTATTGCCCGCGGCCCAGTTGATGGCATAGTTGGAGATCACCGTCTGATCGGCATATGTCTGCAGTTCCACCTTCACGCCGGGATGATCCGCTTCAAACGCCTCGGCTGCATGTTCAAGAAACACCTTGGTCACATGCCATGATTCGCAGGCGATGCGGATGACCTTTTCTTCTCCTTCCGCTTCTCCGCCAGTACCCGCACCCGTGTTCGCCGGCGGGGCGTCCGGCGCAGTGGTGCAGCCAACCATCGCAAGCAGCATAATTGCCGCTAAAACGATCCCCAGTACTTTTCGCATATCGTTTCCTCCCTGTTTTATGTTTTTACCTTACGGTAAATGCAGTCATACCAGATCCCGGATCAGGTATGACGAATCCGCATCCATAAACAGCGTCCAGTCCTGCATCCGGACGCAGGTGCAGGGAACCGCCTCGCGGATCTCCCCAAAGAAGACTTCATATACGGAATTGGCTTTCTCCGGATAGGGAATGATTGTGAACCGGCGCTTCATTTTCATCAGCGCCGGGAGCGTGATGGTGTAGCCGTATTTCGGGCATTCGTCCGTCGTTTTATAGTGTCCGCTGTCGATGTTCTGCTGCTTTGTTTTTTCCGAAATCGCGACGACCTTGCAGGCCTTCTGATCGTCAAATTTGCCCTGCCCCGGCTCGTTGAGCGCGACATGGCCGTTGATGCCAACGCCGATGAAGGCCAGATCCGGCTCATGCTCCTCGAGCACCTTGGCAAAGCGTTCGCATTCCGCATCCCTGTCTGGAGCGTCGCTTTTGAACGCAAAGAACTCTCTGTAATTCGCGCCCGCTTCCTGGAAATATTTCTTGATTCCCGTCGCGCAAAGAACCTTGTGTCCCTCCGGCAGACCGATCTCCTCGTCGATCTCCATCAGATTGATCCGTCCCCAATCGAAGCTTTTTTTCTTGGCCAGGGCAGTATGGAACGTGTGCTGTGAAATGCCCGCGGAGAGCAGCAGCGTAACCACGTCTTTCTTTTTGAGCAGCTCGATAATTTCTTTCTCCACAAAATCGGCTGCCGCTTGTCCCATCTCTTCCGCGGTCTTGTACACATACCCCGTCAGATAGCCCTTTTGGATCGTTCGCACTGCATTCATGTTTTTAGTTTCCCTCTTTCATGAGATTTGATTATGGAAGCTGCCGTATCGATGAGAAGCAGCCCTCCGCCCCGATATTTAATCGATTGTATATTTAATTGATTAAATGGTACCATGTTTTGTTTATCTTGTCAACTCAAAGATGTAAAATTTTGATGTGTGGATGCAAAATCCTATCTGCAAACCGGGGGGGAAGCCAGTGCAATTGACGGACGGAAACAGAACCGGGTATAATTTATGGGTAAATCTTAAAAAGGAGTTTGGACAAGGCGATAGCATGTACACGCTGAAGGATGTTGCAGCCAGAGCGGGAGTCTCTCCTACGATTGTGTCATATGTTCTGAACAACTCCAATTATGTGAGCGCTGAAAAACGCGCCGCCGTCTTAAAGGCGGTAAAGGAGCTGAACTACCATATTAACTGCAATGCGAGGGGGCTGCGCAAGAAAAAAACCTCCAACATCGCCGTCATCACCTTTGATGAGCGGTCAGAGCTTTATTCCGAGATCGTCTACTATCTGGAGCAGCTTGCCTACCGAGAAGGCTTCTTTATTTCCGTTTCATCGATCAATACGGTCGAAAAGGCAAATTCCTACCTGACGACGCTCATGTCGCAAAAGTACGATGGAATCATCATGCTCTCCAACCCCTTTAACCCGCAGCAGATACGGCAGCTGCTGGACGGCAATCTCCCCATTGTTCTTCTTGAGCTGGAACATGCCAAGCAGGATCCGATGATTTCCATTCTCAAGCCAAACACCTACGAATCCGTCAGGACGGTGATGCGGCGGTTTATCGCAGAAAGCGGCCATAGCCGTATCGGTTATATTACGTTTGGCAACCCGACCGCCACCGGCGAAGAGGGTCCTTACGGGCAGGGTCTGCGCGTAAAGGCCTATCTGGATTCTATGGCGGATGCCGGCCTTGAAATCCCCTATGCCTGGATTCTGCAGCCCAGTTCGCAGGATACGTTTCCTTATTTTGCGGAAGAGATCTCCGAGATCGTTCAGCAGTATACGGCTACTCCGGCACAGCAGCGGCCCACCGCCTTCTTTACGAGCATCGACTCCATCGGCGCGATGCTCGTCACGCAGCTGTGCCAAAATGGGATCGATGTGCCCGGGGACGTCGAGGTCTTTGGGTTCGGAGGCTCCCACAGTTCTGAGATCTGCTGCCCCCCGCTTTCCACCATTCACCTGGACTGTAAGGATACGGCACAGCGACTGATGGAAATGTTTTTGCAGCGCTATCGGGGCGAAGACGCTGTCCTTGTAGAAACAGAGCTTACAATAAAGTATCGGGGCAGTACGCAGTTCCCTCGGTAACGCAGTGGAATCTCTGCGATTTTTCCATTTCACTCCCGTTTCTCGCTCGACGTATACGGCTTCTTTTCGCGGCCAAATCCTTTCGTATGCCTCAAATGCTTCAGCTGATCGATCAGCGCTCCCCCCATCCCTGCCGGGGCCGCGGCATGCGCCTTTTTGGGGGGGTGCGGCAGGACCCGCCGCGCGGGCGTCCGGGCGCGTTTTGTTAGCACTCTCTTTTGGTGAGTGCTAAAGTTCACATTTGCATTACGTTTGCGCTCTTTTTCCGCAACAATCCCGCGCTACAATAAAGACAATCCAAGAGGGCGCATAGCCCGGAGGGAAACCGGGCATGATGCAGATAGAGGATTGAAACGAATGGAGGGATTGATATGTTTGAACTGACACCGTTTGTGAAGAGGAACCACGTCGCCACGTACGATCCGTTCCGCCTGTTTGACGAGATGGAGCGCAGCTTCTTCAAGGGCTCCGAGCTGGGCGACTTCCGGGCCGACATCCGCGACACCGGCGACGCGTACGAGCTCGAGGCCGACCTGCCGGGCGTCAAGAAGGAGGACATCAAGGTCGATCTGGACAACAACTACCTGACCATCAGCGCCGAGCGCCATGCGGAGAAGGACGAGAAGGACAAAAAGGGCAACTACGTCCGCCGCGAGCGTTCCTACGGCTCCTACAGCCGCAGCTTTGACGTGACCGGCGTGCAGACCGAGCAGATCACCGCGGAGTATACCGACGGTGTGCTCAAGCTCCACCTGCCCAAGAAGCAGGAGGCCCTGCCCACCACGCGGCGGCTGGAGATCCGGTAACGGACGGGCCGCATCCCTGCAGTAAGCAAAGGCGGCGCGCCCCCAAAAAACGGGGCGCGCCGCTCTTTTTGTATCCGCCGCGTGTTCTTCGATTATTCCTCGATGCGCTCCGGCTCGCCGTAATCGACGTCGAACGTCTCCACGCGCACGGAGGCCATGCGCTGCGGCTCGAGCGGGCAGTCGTTCGCATCGGTCGCCGCGGCGGCGATGGCGTCCACCACGTCCATGCCCTCGATCACGCGGCCGAAGGCGGCGTAATCGCCGTCGAGATAATCGTTGTCGGCATGCATGATGAAGAACTGGCTGCCGGCGGTATTGTACGCCGCGGCGGGGAAATACGGGTTGCCCTGCCGCGCCATGGAGATGACGCCGCGCTCGTGGCTGACGCCGTTGTCATGGCCGTTGTTTGAAAACTCGCCCCTGATGCGGTAGCCGGGGCCGCCGGTGCCGTCGTCCGCCGGGTCGCCGCCCTGGATCATGAACCCGGCGATCACGCGGTGGAACGTCAGCCCGTCGTAAAAGCCGTCGTTGGCCAGGGCGATGAAGTTGCGGACGGTGTTCTCCGCCACGTCCGGGTACAGCTCGACGCGGATGACGCCGCCGTTTTCCATTTCGATGGTGGCGATGGGGTTTTGCTGTTCCATGTTCTCCTCCTGCTGCTGCCCGCTCCCCTGCT
>OLSL01001323.1_pt1 | contig 23350 bp, 20 predicted proteins | sample 1672511 | NCBI WGS metagenome assembly OLSL01 (sample SAMEA3136694, study PRJEB25190) | human gut metagenome | biome: human gut; feature: human-associated habitat; material: faeces | place: Austria | collected 2013
CACATGTAACGAACAAATGCTTGAAAAATGCCCGAAAATAGGCGTTCGGAGTTATGCAAACGATAGTTTTCACAATTTCAAAGAGATTACCAAAACCCTTGCAAACCCAGTGTTTACAAGGGTTTTTCTTATGTTTGCGTTTTGGGAAAAGTTGCTGAAAAGTGGTCGATTTTTGACGGTAGCACACAAATTTAGTTGACAAATGACTGTCATGGTCTCATCAAAAAGTTCAAGTGCTTCACCTATAATTTTTAATTGGTCAATACACCTAAAACAATATAAGTATAAGGATTATATGCGGAGTGAGCAGTGGAAAGCAAAAAAGCAAGAACGGATAGCAATAGACAAAGGGTGTTGTATGTGTGGCAGGCCTTTAGACAAAATCAAGAGTGTACAGGTGCATCATATCACATACAAAAACTTAGGAAATGAAAATGTTTTGACAGATATATGTACGTTATGCGGTTCTTGTTATAAGAAAACACATAATTACTACAATTGCAAAAGAGCATAAAGAACTAAGTTCGATGCAGATGGCTTTACATGAAAAAAGGGTATAGAAACACGTAAATTGTATAATAATGGCTCAAATAGAGCAGAAAGAGGTTACAATGAGTAATAATAATGTACTGCTGCCAAGAAACAGTTGATTTTCAGACAGAAGATTCCGGCAGTAATCGGCATTTTTGATTTAACAAATAATTCCGGGTATGTTAATGCGTCAGAGTTTAAATTAAAACCAGAGACAGAGGAAGCAGAACGCAAAGTATTAACAGCGGAAGAATTACCGATATTAGGAAAAGACGGGAAATTGCATGATAGATCAGAGATAGAAAAATTATCAAAACTGAAAGCATTGCCAAAAGATGATAACGTTACAGAATGATACGTTATTTTGTAGCGGTGTTCTTGAAATTTGCGGCAGGTTGTGATACATTTAGATTGTAAATAAGGAACAACCGCCACAAGTGGTTGACCAGTTAATAAGAATGAACATAGAAAATGCCACCCTAACTCGCCAAAGTTAAAGAGGGTGGTTTTTTCTATGCTAGAAAAACATTATCTGATAAACGTAAAAACGAATGTCAGCAATGCAAAAATGAACATGCCAAAAGCCATAAGGTCTTTGAGATCAAAATGATTATTGTTCATTAGCACCACCCCAATTCTATGTAAAATAAAACAGAGGTCAGCCACCCGGTAACACGATTGTTCCTGTACAGGATTCTAACAGATTTAATACGATATATCAAATTGAAGCGCATGAAACCAAGCAGCTGGTCACTTCGCTTGGTATCACCGCATACAGGAAATTTATTGGGAACACGAAGGTATTGTAAATGTGTTTCTATCCGTGTGGTTCAACCTGTGGTTGCGAAAAAGAGGTGTTGAACGTTTTTCGGGGTTGTAAGAGTAAAACGATAAAGAATGTCAATGTTTTTGGGAGGTAAACGTAACGTCGATTGCCATTTTTACATAGAAATGTTACTTTAGAAAAAACAAAGATCGGAATAGATAAATATAAAAAGGATTAAGTTTTGGAAAAATCAAAGGTAACAGAGAGGTAAAACGGATATGGATGCAAAAATATTGGGAAACTACATTGCAGCACGTCGAAAAGAACTTGGTATGACACAGGCAAATCTGGCAGAGAAAATCCATGTGACAGATAAAGCAGTATCCCGCTGGGAGCGTGGTGTTGGATTGCCGGATATCGATAATCTGGAGGCCCTTGCCAAGGCACTGGATGTAAGCCTGGTTTCGCTGATGCAGGGAAAAACATGTGACGAAAAGCATATCAGTATTCAAGATGCAGAAGAATTGGTGACGAATACAATCAAGATATCAAAAGAAACATCGAAGCTAAAGAAAGGATTCTGGGGAAGTATACTTGGAATTTTTGGGATTATCATCGTTCTTTTATGCATTCTGTTGTTACGGGATGGTAAAATAGTGATGTATTCTGTAGCAAGCATTATAACTGGATTAATTGCATGGGGAATACCAATTATAGATAGAGTATTTTTGAAAACGCATTATGTCAGAAGAACGATGTTAGTGAGTGTTGGATTCGCATTTTTGTCTGTATGGATACAGTTCTTGGATATAAAAAATCTGGCGTATACTGGTAATTGGTCAGCAATCCATGATACAATTAATGTGCTAGCAGCAGTAGTAATTATGTTTTGTATCATTACACTGTTGTTGAATTTTATAAATATTAAAACGCATGATTAAAAAATATTGATTTTTTAGGAAAGCATATAATGAGAGGCAGGAAAAGTATATGTTATCACCACGAAAAGTCCAATTTGAACGCAGAATAAGCATTCCCCAGCTTCAAGTGCGTAGAGCACTAAGCGGTGGGTACGGGGGATGCTTATGTCAGTGGGAGTTAAAAGCTCCCACTGACAGGTCGCAAAGCGACTGCGTTCATGAGCAAGTAGCGAAAGCGGATTGCGAATGTCCGCTTTACGCACAAAAACGGGAAAATGAAAATTTGAGATTTAGAACATTTCTTAAATGTAATGCAGATGAAGAAAAACTGGATCGTCAATTCAAGAGTGTTCCGTTGGAAAAAGTTATGGCTATGGAAAATAGTATGTATTATACAATCCGAAAACGGCGGGGAATCTGGCGCTAAATTTCGCTTTTCCTTTTGAAAAGATTCTGGTATGATAGCATGGTGTAAAAATTTTGCTATTAGAAAAAATTGAATGAATCATAAAAACAAAGGAGAATACATAGATAAATGAGTATTTTAAATGTAGAGCACCTGACGCATGGGTTTGGTGACCGTGCGATTTTTGAAGATGTATCCTTTCGTTTGCTGAAGGGCGAGCATATCGGTCTGATCGGTGCAAACGGTGAGGGAAAATCCACATTTATGAGTATTGTAACCGGACGCCTGATGCCGGATGAAGGAAAAGTCGAATGGGCAAAAAATGTCCGTGCTGGGTATCTGGATCAGCATGCGGTGCTGGAAGAAGGAATGACCATCGGAGATGTACTGCGCTCTGCATTTTCCTGGCTGTTTGAGATGGAGACAGAGATGAACCAGATGTTTGAGCAGATGGCGGAGGCCACACCGGAGGAGATGGAACGTCTGCTGGAAGAGACGGGTACTTATCAGGAATTGCTGGATCAGCATGATTTTTATATGATCGATGCGAAAGTAGATGAAGTTGCCCGTGCATTAGGCCTGCTGGATCTTGGACTGGATCGCGATGTAACAGACTTAAGTGGTGGTCAGAGAACAAAAGTTTTACTGGCAAAATTACTGCTTGAAAAACCGGATATTTTATTGCTGGACGAGCCGACGAACTATCTGGATGAAGAGCATATCGCATGGCTGAAACGTTATCTGCTGGATTATGAAAATGCATTTATTCTGATCTCTCATGATATTCCGTTTCTGAATGAAGTAGTAAACATTATTTATCATATGGAAAATCAGGAACTGAACCGTTATGTTGGTGATTATGAGCATTTCCAGGAAGTGTACGCCATGAAAAAAGCGCAGCTTGAGGCAGCCTACCGCAGACAGCAGCAGGAAATCAGCGAGTTAAAGGATTTTGTGGCAAGAAATAAAGCCAGAGTTTCTACCAGAAATATGGCAATGTCCCGTCAGAAAAAACTGGATAAAATGGATGTCATCGAACTGGCGGCAGAGCGGCCGAAGCCGGAATTCCATTTTCAGTATGGACAGACACCGGGAAAAATGCTGTTTGAGACACAGGATCTGGTGATCGGTTATGATGAGCCGTTGTCCAAACCGCTGAATTTCTCCATGGAGCGTGGTCAGAAGATCGCGCTGGTCGGTACAAACGGAATCGGAAAAACAACGCTGTTGAAGAGTATTTTGGGATTGATACCATCTATTTCCGGTGAATGTGAACTGGGCGAAAAACTGCAGCTTGGTTATTTTGAACAGGAAGTAAGCCCGGATAACCGCAACAGCTGTATCGAAGAAATCTGGGAAGAGTTTCCATCATTTTCCCAGTATGAAGTGCGTTCCGCTCTGGCAAAATGTGGACTGACAACGAAGCATATTGAAAGCCAGGTGCGTGTGTTAAGCGGTGGTGAGCAGGCGAAAGTGCGTCTGTGCAAATTGCTGAATCGTGATACGAATTTCCTGCTTCTGGATGAGCCGACCAACCATTTAGATGTGGATGCAAAGGATGCGTTAAAGACTGCATTGCAGGAGTATCGCGGAAGTATCCTGCTGATTTGCCATGAGCCGGAATTTTATCAGGATGTGGTAGACGAAATCTGGAATATGAGCCAGTGGACTACCAAGTTATAAAAAATCTATTGCGCATTGCATATACATGAAGGAAGAGGATACAGGCTGTTACGAAATGGTTGCAGAATATATTGAGAAAAAACATCAATAGTGCAGTAGTGTATGCTAACTGAAGTGATTGACAGAGTACCCCACAGGGGTATACAATGATGTTGATTGAAAAATCATCATTTGAGAAAGAAGGAATCAGTATGGTAAAAACTGTATTAAAAATTGATGGTATGTCATGCAGCATGTGTGAAGCTCATATGAATGAAGTCATCCGCAACAATTTTAAAGTAAATAAAGTCTCTTCTTCAGCAAGTGCCGGAGAGACCGTCATCATCAGCGATGCAGAACTTGATATTCCATGGGTGAAAAAACAGGTAAAAGATATTGGATATAAAGTATTATCTTATGAATCGAAACCTTATGAGAAAAAAGAAAAGAAAGGTTTCTTCCATTTTGGAAAGAAATAAGAAACCGGGAATATGCAGTGAAAAGCCGACAATTACGACAGAGGAAATTCTGTTGTAGCTGCCGGCTTTTTCTTTATGCATTCAGATGTTGCAGTCCATGGAAGATACTTTTATGAAAAAACAGAATGCACGGCAAAGAACCATAGTTGGGAATAAGAAGCAACCGGCGGCTTCGTTGTGCATTTTGTATATGAATAAAGCCGAGATTCTGTAAAAAATTTCATGGCAGGATTTGTCGAATCATTGTATAATAAATTTATATGCAAAAAACAGGAGAGACGAAGGATGAACTGGAAGAATGTACAGATTGTCCCAACATTTGTAGATCAGGGCGTATCCTGCTATCAACTGGAGGGCGGAGACTTTAAAAATGAATATTATATTGTGTCAGAAGCGGAGACACGGAAATTATTAAATAATCCGGAGATCGTTGGATATGAGACTTATTATTGTCTGATTCCGTCCACCTCCCAGATGTTGTATTACTTCAAAGAACAGAAGAAGGTGACAACCGCCAACATTCTGTCTATCCTGCGTGGTGCGTTAAACTATCCGCTGGAGGAGAGCTGTTATCGTGAACATATCCGTGTGCATGACATCAGTTTTCTGTCCAGTGAGCGAGTGTTCCATGAAGATGAGATTGCAGGTCTTGAGATTAAATATAGCAAGTTGACGATGGTGCCGGGAAGTACATTACTGATCGGTGATATCATTGCTACCGGAGAGACATTGGTCCATTGTCTGCGATATGTGACTGATTTTTACCGCGCACACGGAGCAAAACTGCGCAATATTATTATCTTTACGATCGGTGGGACAAAAGGCATTGAAATTTTAGAACGCCTGACCGAAGAAATCCGTGAATACTGGCCGGATTTTGAGGGATTTATTACAGTATTTTATGAAGGTATTTTTGCAACTTACCAGGATAAAGGTGTATCCGGCATCAACCTTCCGGATGTCGATTTCTACTGGAAAGGTGGTATCATTGCGCCGGAATTCAGACGTCAGACACTTTCCATGTGCAATCCGTTATTTGAGAAATGCATCATCTACGATGGTGGCGCACGTCGTTACGAAATCCATGAGCATGTAGAGGAAGTGCTGGAATTCTGGAATGGCATGCTGGAACGTGCAGATCAGATCGAACTGAAGGAATTGCTGGATGAGAAACTTGGTTATCCGGCTCCTTTGGCATACAATGACTGGGTGGAAGCAAACCATTATCAGGAGTTGAACGACGCACAGAAAAACTGGCTGTATCGTCAAGAGTTGGGCTACATCGAGAGCTTAAAGGGAATGACTGTGCGCGAGATCGCAGAACAGAGAATCGAAGAGATTACGACAGCATTGAGAAAATATATGCTATAATAAATCTGTCAATAGCTGCATGATACGACTGCTTGCAGGCAGTATCATGCAGCTATTTGACAGATAAACACACATGAGCATGTAAGGAGATAGCCTGGAATGCGAATGTGTGTTGCGGATTCGAGAGTTCGAAGAACGTAGAAGCCGCATTTATTATGGAAGTAGAAACAGAAAAAGATACGACTGCTTGCAGGCAGTATCATGCAGCTATTTGACGGATAAAAAGGAAAGATTGCGAGGAAAAATATGACCAAAAAGCAAAGGGCACTTGAAATCATCAATCGTCTGAAAACAGAATATCCGGATGCAGATTGTACGTTGGATTACGACCAGGCTTGGAAATTGCTGGTCAGCGTCCGGCTGGCAGCGCAGTGTACGGACGCAAGAGTCAATATGATCGTTCCGAAGCTGTTTGAAAAATATCCAGGCGTGGAAGCACTGGCGGATGCTGATGTGGCAGATATCGAGGAGATTGTCCGTCCCTGTGGACTTGGCAAGAGCAAAGCCAGAGATATCAGTGCCTGCATGAAGATGCTCCGGGACGAGTTTGATGGAAAAGTGCCGAAGGATTTTAACGCCTTGCTGAAACTTCCGGGTGTGGGACGCAAAAGTGCCAATCTGATCATGGGAGATGTGTTTGGGCAACCTGCCATCGTGACAGATACCCATTGCATCCGCCTGGTGAACCGTATGGGATTGGTGGATGGCATTAAGGAGCCGAAAAAAGTTGAGATGGAATTGTGGAAGATCATTCCACCGGAGGAAGGCAGCGATTTCTGCCATCGTCTTGTATTGCACGGGCGAGAAGTCTGTACTGCACGGACACAGCCGTATTGCGATAAATGCTGTCTGAATGATATCTGTAAAAAACACATCTGATGCTAATACGACAGCAAAGATGTGATAAGAATAAAAACAAACGCTTTGTATGATAAAACACATAAAAATCATTGTAAAAAAGGAGAACATGAATGCTGGAAATCAAAGAGTATGTGAAGGCAGAAAGTCTGGAACAGGCATTTGAACTGAATCAGAAGCGCACCAATCAGATCATTGGTGGAATGCTCTGGATGAAAATGGGAGATCACAGAATACAGACTGCGATAGATCTGTCGGGTCTTGGTCTTGATACGATCGAGGAAGATGAGACACAGTTTTCCATCGGGTGTATGACATCCTTACGACAGCTGGAGCTACATGAAGGACTGAATCAGTGGAGCGACGGAGCAGTGCGCGAGAGTGTACGTCATATTGTAGGTGTACAGTTTCGAAATCTGGCCACTGTGGGAGGAAGTATTTTCGGAAGATTTGGTTTTTCGGATGTACTGACCTGCTTCCTGGCAATGGATACCTATGTGGAACTGCATCACAGTGGAATTCTGTCTCTGGCAGATTTTGTGAATCTTCCAAGAGATAATGATGTACTGATCCGCCTGATCGTAAAAAAGACACCGGGTAAATGTGTTTATCTGTCCCAGAGAAATACAAAAACAGATTTTCCAGTATTAACCTGTGCTGTCTGTCGGGATGAAAGAGGAATCAGAGTCGCTGTAGGTGCGAGACCACAGAAAGCGATGCTGCTGACGTTATCAGAGACACAGAATGCAGATCTTGCACAGAATCGTGCAGATGTAGCTGCAAAAATCGCAGACGAACTTGCGGCTCAGATTCCAACGCAGGATAACATGCGTGCCAGTGCTGCATATCGGACACATCTTGCCAAGGTGCTGATCCGTCGTGCGCTGCTGACCGTGACAGAGGAGGTGCAGTAAGATGGTTGTGACAATTACATTAAATGGAAAAAAAGTGGAAGCACTTGTAAAACCGGATACATTACTTATTGACTTTGTGCGTGACCATGGTTGTTACAGTGTAAAGCGTGGCTGTGAGACATCTAACTGTGGACTTTGTACTGTATTCGTAAATGATAAACCGGTACTTTCCTGTTCCATGCTGGTGGCACGGGTAAACGGATGTAAAGTAGATACTTTGGAAGGACTTCAGAAAGAGGCCGAAGAATTTGGTGCATTTATTGCAGATCAGGGGGCAGAGCAGTGTGGGTTCTGCAATCCGGGAATGATCATGAATGCCATTGCATTATTCCGGGAAAATCCGGATCCTTCTGATGAAGAAATCAAAGAATATTTAGCAGGAAATCTTTGCAGATGTTCCGGATATGAAGGACAGATGCGTGGAATCAAAGCTTTTCTGGAATACAAAAAGAATGGAGGCAGCAGATGAAAGCAGTAAATCAGCCAATTCGAAAAAAAGATGCCATGGCACTGGTGACAGGAAAACCGGTTTTTATGGACGATCTGGTTCCGAAGGACTGTCTGATCGTCAAATTACTGCGCAGTCCCCATGCCAATGCAATCATAAAAGAAATCAATAAGACTGCAGCGGAAAAAGTACCGGGAATCGAAGCAATCTATACCTGGGAAGATGTTCCGCAGCAGCGTTTTACCACAGCGGGACAGACCTATCCGGAAGCGACACCTTATGATCGTCTGATCCTGGACCGGCATGTACGTTTTGTGGGTGATCCGGTGGCGATCATTGCCGGTGAGGATGAAGCCTGCGTGGAAAAAGCCATGCGTCTGATCAAAGTGAAATATGAAGTGCTTCCGGCAATTCTGGATTTTCATGTGGCAAAAGATAATGAAATCCTGATTCATCCGGAGGATAACTGGAGATCACTCTGTCCGGTTGGCGCGGACAATAAACGGAATCTCTGCGCCACAGCCAGATCGGAAGAAGGCGATGTGGACGGTGTGATGGCAGAATGTGATACCATTGTGGAGCATACTTATCATACTGTCGCAGATCAGCAGGCGATGATGGAGACATTTCGTACTTACTGTTCTGTGGATGCCTATGGCAGACTGAATATTTTCAGTTCCACACAGATTGTATTCCATGTGCGAAGAATTGTATCAAATGCTCTTGGTATTCCGAAGTCTCAGATCCGTGTGTCAAAACCGCGTGTCGGCGGTGGGTTTGGAGCAAAACAGACCGCAGTTTCTGAAGTGTATCCGGCATTTGTAACCTGGATGACAAAGAAACCGTCCAAAATCATTTTTACCAGAGAGGAATCCCAGATTGCATCCTCTCCCCGGCATGAGATGGAAGTGCATGTAAAAGTAGGTGCAATGAAGGACGGAACCATCCGTGCGATTGATATGTATACACTGTCAAATACCGGTGCTTACGGTGAGCATGGACCGACAACGGTAGGATTAAGCGGACACAAATCCATTCCGCTTTATGCAAAAGCAGAGGCATTCCGTTTTGATTACGATGTTGTGTATACCAATGTAATGTCTGCAGGAGCATATCGTGGATATGGTGCGACACAGGGTCAGTTTGCACTCGAATCAGCGGTGAACGAACTGGCGCAGAAACTGCATATGGATCCGGTGAAGCTGCGTGAGATAAATATGGTGCGGGAAGGCGATATCATGCCTGCTTATTATGGTGAGCCAAACAACAGTTGTGCGCTGGATCGTTGTCTGGAACGCGCGGCAGAGATGATCGGGTGGAAAGAGAAGTTCCCTTGCCAGGATATGGGCAACGGAAAAGTGCGAGGCGTCGGTATGGCCATGTCCATGCAGGGATCCGGTATTTCCAATGTGGATGTAGGATCTGCGACCATTAAGCTGAACGAAGATGGAACATATCTGCTCTCTATCGGTGCTGCTGATATGGGAACCGGATGTGATACGACATTGGCGCAGGTGGCAGCGGAATGTCTGGAATGTGATACGGACAGGATCGCAGTATCCGGTGCAGATACCGATACCTCACCTTACGATTCCGGATCTTACGCATCCAGTACGGCATACGTTACCGGTAAAGCCGTGGAAAAGACAGCACTTCATCTGATCAAAGAGATGAAGCAGACAGCTGCTCAGATGTTGGAGTGCAACGTGGACGATACCCGTTTTGAAGGAGATCGTGTAAGCTGTATTTCCACAGGAAAAACCGTGACAACAGCGGAAATCGGTGTGCATTCCATGTGTGCAAATAACCATGCACTTCAGGTAACGGAGAGCCATTATTCTCCGGTTTCTCCGCCACCGTTTATGGTCGGAATGGCAGAAGTGGAAATTGATAAAGAAACCGGTGAACTGGAACTGATCGATTATGTGGCTGTAGTTGACTGCGGTACTCCGCTGAACCCGAATCTGGCAAGAGTTCAGGTAGAAGGCGGTCTCGGACAGGGTATCGGCATGGCATTGTATGAGAATGTACAGTATACGGACTACGGAAGAATGATGAACAATTCCCTGATGCAGTATAAGATTCCAGCTCGTGTGGATGTGTGCAGACTCAGGGTTGAGTTCGAGAGCAGTTATGAACAGTCCGGCCCGTTTGGCGCAAAATCCATCGGAGAGATTGTTATCAACACACCATCCCCGGCCCTTGCACATGCGGTTGCAAACGCAACAGGTATCTGGGTGCGTGAACTGCCGATCACACCGGAGAAAATTGCAATGGGTACACCGGAAGAATAGAGAAAAGAAGTAAAAATCAGTGCATTTCCTTATAAAAAAGGAAAAGAATGTGAAAAAGACTGGTAAAAATTACGTTCAGCACTACCAAAATGCCTTAAAACTTGGTACAATAAGTTTTAAGGCATTCTTTTACTTCTTCAAAGCAAAAGAATACTCCGTAAGGATTACAGAACTGAACAGCGGAAAATATCAGTTTTGCAGATGTTTAGTTCGCAACAAGATTTGCAGACAAATCTTGAATATATCAGAGAGGCAGGTGTGGCACATATGATGACCGTGTATAAAACGGATAACCGTGTCCTTCATGAAGTAGAAGAGATGGATCCGGGAGTCTGGATTATGATGACAAATCCAACCATGGAGGAGAGTCAGGAAGTCGCGGAAAAATATGATATTGATATGGTAGATGTCCGTGCCGCACTGGATGAGGAAGAGAGTTCCCGTATTGAACTTGAGGATGGTTATACACTGATCCTGGTGGATATTCCGGCGATGGAGATCCGTCATGAATCCAAGAACTATACCACAATCCCGCTGGGTATCCTTCTGACACAGGAATGTATTATCACAGTGTGCACCGAGGAGACACCGATCCTGCAGCATTTTATTGAACGCAGAGTGCGTGAATTTTCCACAAAGAAAAAAATGCGTTTTGTATATCAGATTCTGTTCCGTACTTCAGCAATGTATCAGAGTACACTGCGTATCATTGATAAAAAGAGAACGGATATTGAGGAAAATATCGGCGGAAATACCGAGGATGAAGATCTTGTAAACTTGCATGAACTGGAATCGACCCTGGTATATTTCGCCACATCCTTAAGAGCAAATGGTGTTGTGCTGGAACGTCTGTCCAGATATAAACGACTGGAACAGTATCCGGAAGATACGGAACTGCTGGATGATGTCATTATCGAGAACAAGCAGGCGATTGAGATGACAATGATCTATCGTGATATCATCAATGGTACCCGTGAACTGGTATCCTCAGTTATCAATAACCGCTTGAATAATGTCATGAAATATCTGACGTCAATCACTCTGGTTATGGCGATTCCGACGATTATTTCCGGATTGTACGGAATGAACGTCAGTGGGAAATGGATGCCATTGTCTGATACTCCTTATGGATTCGGAATTATCTGTATCGGAACTCTGGTAATCTGTATTTTGATCCTGCTGATCTTAAGAAAGAAAAATATGTTGTAACACCAGAAACCACTATTTTACCTATCATTAAACTGGAAATTAATATCACAAAAAACGTCCTGTTTTTCACAGAAAACGACATTGAGATAAGTCGTTGCTTATGAAATAATTATCGCATCAAGATAATAAATTTCATAGGCAGCGGCTTTTTTTATGCAGAAAATATCGTTTCTGGTATAAAAATAATCCGCATAAAAACAGGAGGGGAAAATTAATATGAAAACTATCTATGCAGAGGCTCAGCCGGGGAAAGTAGTCTTAAAGGAGAAAGAGATTCCGGCACCGGGTAAAGGAGAGGTATTACTGAAAGCAAAATACAGCGCAATGAGTCCGGGAACAGAGAACGGACTTCTTGGTGAACACATCGTACCGCTTCCAACAAGTATCGGATATGCGATGGCAGCAGAAGTCATTGAGGTTGGCGAAGGTGTGGAGGACTTAAAAGTTGGCGATCATGTAGTAGCAACCGTAGAGCATGCGCAGTATGTCGTAACATCTGAATTAAACTGTACACTTTGTCCGGAAGGCGTTGACTTAAAACAGGCAGCATTCTGGAACCTTGGCCATACAGGAATGTATGCACTCCGCCGTTCTAATTTACAGCTTGGTGAGCCGTGTGCAGTTCTCGGACAGGGATTTGTAGGAGCGATCACAGCACAGTGTGCAAGAATTGCAGGTGCTGTTCCGGTTATCGTAACTGATCTGGATAACAACCGCCTGGAAGCAGCAAAGAAAATGGGAGCAGATGTTGTCATCAACTCAAAAGAAGATCCGGATGGACTGGAACGTGAAGTTGCAAAATTAAACCGCGGCGGACTTCCGGTTATTTTCGAGGCAACCGGCGCAAGAGGACCGTTAATGCAGGCAGCTGAGCTTGTTTCCGAGCGTGGACGTGTCGTTATGATTTCACAGGTACACGGTGAGGCTATGCCGCCGATCGATGATCCGATCATGCAGAAAGGTGCAAGCCTGATCGGTACATATGTAAACTCAAAACCATATAAATTAAGAAGAGCAGATTTGTTGATCGAGGGCGCTTGGCCGCCGGTAATGGGCAAAAAACTGAATCGTTATGTGAACTCTGACTGCTGGACGAGTGATGAGGATATTCAGGTATTCTTAAATCTGATCAAATATGGCAAACTCGATATCACTCCGTTGATCAGCCACGAGTTTTCATACAAACAGATTCCGGAAGCATATGCTGATTATGTATTCCCACATGTAAATCCGGATATGACAGGCGGACTGATCTGCTGGGAAGAATAAAAAAAGTATAAACTTTATAAATAAAATCTAAAAAAACAGCACTTTTTTCACAAAAAGTTGCCTTTAAGACAGGTCAGAGATGTGGCAAAATACAAGCATCAAGAGTGGCTCAGGCAAATGGGACTTACCGTGATAAAAGGAGGAAAATTGAAAAATGGCTAAAAACAAAAAATTCTTGGGATATGGAATCTTACTTTCCATACTGGGTATCGTTTTCATGTTCCTGTATTCAGGACTTCAGAATGATCAGATCAACATTATTCAGGCGTTCAGTGGATGGAGCGGCGACGCTACCATGGCACCGATGACCGTTGGTAACTTTGTTTGTATCGTATTAACATTCATTTACGGAACCATGTTTATCAAGTTTGGCGTAAAGAAATCCTTGATTCCGACAATGATTCTTTGTGCGGTTGGATGTATCGGTGTTGCAGCAGCAAACGGACTTGCATGCAACGGCGGAGAAGGAAATTATGTATTATACTTCATTTCTTTATTCATCACAAGATGTACCTGTATGATGCTTCAGATGGCTGGTTTCCAGTTAGTAGCAAGCTGGTTTGTACGTTTCAGAGGACAGATTATGGGTGTCATCACAGTAGGTAGCCCGTTATTCTCTATAGTAGGTACAGCCGGAATGACAACACTGATCACAAACAAATTAGGTGGAGATTACAGACCATTCTATATTGCAATCGCTGTATTACTGGTAGTTGTTGCTGTAGTAGTTGGTTTCGCAATCAAAGATACACCGGAAGAAGCTGGATTATATCCGGATGGCGCTAATCATCCATTAAAATCTGAGGGTGAAGGCGAAGAAGTAAAACTGACAATCAAAGACATTCTTTCTACAAAGAAAGGATGGCAGGTTATAATCTCTTTCGGAGCACTTACATTTATCATCAATGCCTGCATGGGCTCCATGGCTATGCGTTATATCACATTGGGTGGTGGCGAGCCTACAATCTGGTTACAGGCAGTTAAATACCTGTCAATCGGAGCTGTTCTCGGAATTCTGATGTCTTATGTATTTGGTTTGATCGATGATAAAGTTGGTACAGTAAAAGCAGCAATCGTACTTGGTTTATGTGAGTTAATGCCAATCCTTGGTCTGATGCTTCAGCCGGAAGGCGGTAGCAAAGGTCTGATGCTCTTATGGGGCTTCGGTGTAGCTTGTATGACAGGTGGGGTACCGACACTTCATCCATGTATCATGGCTTTCGCTTATGGCCGTAGAGAGTACCAGGCAGCAAACCGTATCATCATGGCTATCCAGTTAATCCCGTCTGCAGTAGCTGCACAGATTATGGTAGCCTTCATGCAGAGAGGACAGACAACAACAGCTTACATCATGCTGTTAATCGTATTAGCAGTAGGTATCATTACGCTGCTTACAATGCTCGGCATGAAAGATGCCAACGCAGCGGACCGTGATTACGGTAAGAAAGCCGCTTAAATAAAGATTTATAATCATACATATTAAACATATCAAATCTGATATATATGATTACCTATATTGCCTAAACCTATGAACCTATGGAAAAATGACTTCTGCATGTATGTGCAGGGGTCATTTTTCAAAAACAGGAAAAACCTAGTAAGGTACTGGGAATGTGTGTGAATGGCAGTGAATTAAAATAGAAAATGTAGTATTGCAGAGAGTAAAACAAAAAATACAGTTTACAAAAACAATGCAGATGTATCCGCAGAGGCGGAAGAAAAGGAGAGGTATCATGGAACTTGTGAAAATCAAAGGTGTGCAGAAAAACAAACCTGCACGGGAAGAAAGCAAAAACATGCTGACAATGGCAGACATTATTGAGGGCGTAAATGCCGTATTGAATCCGGGAAAACCGAAGATCAACTGGTTTGCACCGGCAGATGACGCAGTAGCAGCCGTACATATCAAAGATGGAAAATACGACGAAGCTACTTCCAATCCATCCGTAGTATATGGTGGAAAAGTATCTGATGACAAAGTTGAAAATCTGAAAGTCGTAGCATATGAAGGAAACGAAGGTGCCATTTACGCAGAGGGCGCAGGCACAGACGTGACTGTAGATACCGCATACATCAGCCTTGCCGGAGACGGACAGGGGATCGGCGGACCAGCCAGCGGTGCTGCAGCAAAATACAATGCAAAACTGACCATCAAAAATGCAGTGATTGATACAAATGGAAGAACCCGTTATGCAACAGCAGCAGAGGAAGGTTCTGTATTGAAAGTATATGATTCTGTAATCTGTGCACACGGCATTCCGTATGGTGACGATATCGAGAGACCGGACGCGTTAATGTCCACTCCGCCACCAGCACTGGAGATGGATGGAAATACACGTACTCACTGTACGATGTCCAATTCCTCCAGTTACTTCTACAATTCAAAAATCATCTGTGATGGATGGGCAGCTCTGTCCACAGAGTCTTCCGAAGGCTATGTATACCTGGAAGCAAATGACTGTGATATTGTTTGTACCAAGAGCGGTTACGGTGCATACTCCGATCCGGGATGCCACGATTACTTCAATGACTGTAACTTTGATATGTCCTGTATGGCAGCCATTGTTGCAGGAAATTCCGATATGACATTTAATGACTGTACCGCAGAGTGTGGATCTTACTTTGCACTGACTCACTGTGTAAACGGGTGGCAAGAAGAAGTTGCGGATATCACAGTTACAGGCGGAGACATCCACACGAAGAAAGAGTGTGTACTGGTTAAGAGCCACAACATGATGCTGGATCTTTGTGATGTAAATATTTCTTCCGACAAAGGTATTCTGGTTCACACCATTGTAAATGATGATCCATGTGCAACAAAAGTTACGAAAGATGTATTTGGTGTAAATGTTGTGATGACAGATATGGATGTAAAAGGTGACCTGATCCATGAGGATACAACCAGAGAGATGTGGGTAATGCTCAACAGCACACAGCTGACAGGTGCAATTCAGCAAGCAAACGTTGCATTTGACAAAGGTAGCAAATGGACAGCAACAGCTGATTCCGATGTAGTATTTGTGACAGATGTGGAGCCGGCACAGATCGATGCACCGGCAGGTGTGACCATCACAGCAAAAGGTGCTGAGGCTGGCGAATTTGCACTGGCAAGCGGCGGAAAATTAATTGTTACAGCATAAGAAAATGCAGGGTTAAGACTGGTCAAACCAGTAGAAATATAGTATACTAAAACTATAGGATATGCAACTATTCAGAGCAAGACAGGTTTACGGAAAAATGCGAATCATGCTTGCATGAATGAACATTTTTTCTCGGAAACCTATTTGGCGAGAAGCCAACATGAGCAAAAGGAAAGCCTGTAAAGGCGGTTTTGCGAATGGGCTCTGAATAGTTAATAAAAGATGTATGAGGTGGATGAAATGACAACAAATGTAAAAAAAGTATTGCATGCAGGAATCAGTGTTTACAACATGAAAGAGTCTGTTGAGTGGTACAAAAAGAACCTTGGTTTTGAAGTACTGAAAGAGGATGGATATGTACCGCCACTGAAAGCTACCATTGTGTTCCTTGAGAAAGATGGATTCCAGTTAGAGTTATTTGAGTATGATGAGCCGAAGAAAATTCCGGAAGACCGTCTGACCCCAAATTCTGACCTTCAGACAGTAGGAACAAAACATATCGCATTTGAGACAGATGATATGGCTGCATTAAAAGCTGGTTTTGTAGAGAATGGTGTTGATATTGCGCATGAAGTATGTATGGAGGGAAATTCTGTTATGTTTGTTCGCGACTGCAACGGCGTTCTGATCGAGTTTATTGAGAATAAATAAAAAATTGTTTGATTGAGAGTTGTAAAAGTGTAAGCGGTGCCCCTGTGTTGGGGGAACCGCTTTTAGTCGTATCTATGCACGATGCGATGGCATTCCGGCATAGATTCCAAAGAAAGATACATGATACGCATGAAAAAAGTGGAACAGGAAGACTGAGGAAAAGAGATGAAAGAGGGACGCAAGCGAATACTGATCATAGTTACGATCATTGTTCTGGTATCAGTGCTTGCTGCCCTGTGTGGCACATTGTTTTACGACAGTATGCGAAACAGGGAAGCTGCAAAAAAAGACAAAGAAGATGATGAAAATCAGGTTGAAATAGAACTGGTATATGCATATCAGAATCCACAGTGGAATTCAGCCATTGAGGCTACAGTACGTAATTTTGAAGAACTGTATCCAAATATTAAAGTGAATTATGAAGTAAACTATCTGGATAAAGTATACGAGGATATTCTGATCAAAAAAATTGCCAGAGATGAGCTTGGAGATATTGTACAGTTAAAGACACCTGGAATGTATGCCAGCAGTGATACGCTTGGTGAAATTTCGGATGAAGTGACAGATCTGGTAAAATATACTTACGATGTAGATGGGAAAGTATACGGAGTGGGAGCGGTCGAGTCCACTTCCGGTATTATATATAACAAAAAAATTTTTGAAAGATTTCACCTGCAGGAGCCACAAACCTATGAAGAATTTCTAAATGTCTGCGAAGTGCTGAAACGGCATGGTATTATACCAATCGGTGTGGCAGGAAGTGATCTGTGGCATATGGAATACTGGGTGAATCATTTCTTCCGTACGGATGTGTTGGCAAAAAACGATAACTGGCTCAGTGACTGTGCGGATGGAGTGGTGTCATGGACAGATGCGGAACCAATGAAAATGCTGGCAGATTTAAGTGGGCTGTTCGAAGCAGATTATGTTAACAAGGACTGGCAGACGACCAGAGACGGAAATCTACCTTATAAAATGGCTGAAGGAGAAATTGCTATGATGTATACTGGTCCGTGGACTTCTTTTGCCATTCAGAAGCTGAATCCAGATATGGAACTTGGCTGGTTTTATGTGCCGAGTGAAGAAGGAGTAACTTATGCCGGCGATAATCTGGATACGTTCTGGTCCGTAACAAAAGAGTGTAAGAGTGATCCGCAAAGATATGAGGCCGCCATGACATTCCTAAAATATTTTTATTCAGAAGATAATTATACGCTGGTTTGTGAATCTATTTGTGGTTTTCCGTTGACAAAGGAGTGGATTGCTACGACCGGAGTGAAATTTCAGGAAGAAACAGAGCGGGCGTTCCGCAGCAGCGACGAACAGATTGCAACTTATATCGGAGACGAGGATACGCCGGTAGAATTCGAAAAAAGTATGCTGCTTCTTTTGCGTGAAGAATTAGGTGGAGAACTATCTGTGGAGGAGACAGCCGTCAGTTTACAGCAGCTTTGGGAAAATAGTGAGCTAAGCCAGGAGGAAAAATAATGAGAAAGAAATTATTTGATACAACCTTCGGAAAACTGACAGTGGCTTATGTATTTTTGGGCGTGATTCCGCTGCTCCTGCTGAGCGTTCTGTTTTTTTCCAGATTTACAGACAGTGTCAGAGAGACAATGATCCGTAACTATGCGCAGATCAACGGGTATTTTGCCCGAAATGTCGGTGACATTATAGAATCTGCGGATGATGCTATGGCTGAGCTGTATGAATACGAGACAGATCTGGGAGAAAGTCTGGCTGCGGTATTGAAGGATACGGAACGCAGTGATGGCGAGCGGGCATTGGAAGTAGTGAATGCTCTGAATAGCGTTATGTCACAGAGTAAGCATATCGCATCTACCCGTTTTGTGGATTTTAATGGACATATATACAGTGTATATTATAATCAGGAAAAGACACTGCGAAATGATGCAGAATATTATACACAGATGAGCATTATTCCGAAAGATCGATTACGGGATCTGAGAGTATTGGGAACGACAGAGGAGAGCAATATCTGTATCAATACAGATGATTTTATTTTCGTTCTGGTGCGTAATTATATGGACACCACATCTATGAACCGCGCATACAATACAGCACTGGGCACATTGTTTGCGGATATTAATGTGGACGTTTTGGATGATCTGGTAAAGAAGATTGGACTGGAAAAAGGGAAACTTTATATCTGTAATCCGGAAGAATCGCATTATGTATACAGCCAGGACAGAAAGGATTATCTGGATGGAAGAAATCCCCTTGGCAAAAAAGTGATGGCTCATTTGACTGATGACGAAGGATATGAAAAAATAGATGATAACTGGATATTTTATGCAAAGATTACAGGAACGGAGGAATATGCAGTACTGGCGTTGAGTGATGTGGAAGCAATGGGATATTATTTCAGTAATCGTACGATGATGGTTGTTATTTTGCTGTTTTCCTGTATTTTCCTAGTTCTTTTGTATATTATATTTTCGAACAGGATGACTGAACCGGTCCGGAAGGTGCAGGAGGCCATGAAGCAGGTAGAGAATGGACAGATGGATGTACGTCTGGAAATCGATTCTCATGATGAAATGGAAATTATTGCAGATGGATTCAACAAGATGGTGGAACGTTTAAACGATTATATCAATCAAGTATATGTAGCCAGAATCTGTCAGAAGGATGCGGAACTGAATGCGTTGAAAATGCAGATTCAACCACACTATCTGTACAATACCCTGGATGTGATCCGTATGACAGCATTGGAGGAAAATGATGAAACGTCAGCGGAATTGCTTGAATGTCTGGCACATCAGCTTCGGTATGTGATGGGAGAACATACCGACTGTATCGTGCTGCGGGATGAATTGCAGGCATTGCGTGAGTACTTTGTCATTATGAAAGTGCGGTATGAAGATCGCATTGGATTAAGCATTCAGGTGTCAGATGAAGATACACAACTTTATATTCCAAAATTGTTGCTTCAACCAGTGGTAGAAAATGCGATCCGTCATGGACTGCGTGAAAAAGATGGCGAAGGAACGGTGGCCATTCGTGTAGAGCGTAAGGAAGATTTTCTGGAGATCGTCGTGATGGATGATGGCGTTGGAATGGATGAGGAACAGGTGCGGATCATGCAGGAGTCACTGGATGATCCAGAAATCGGAAAAGTAGATGCAAACGGTTGTCTGAGTGTTGGCATGAAAAATGTTTATGACAGAATAAAGTTGAATTGCGGCAAAGAGTATGGGTTTAGGATTGAAAGTTTCCTTGGCGTTGGAACGATTGTAACCTATCACTTGCCAGTTTGGGAGGAGCCTGAAAATGTGGAAAGTAGTGATCGCGGATGATGAGGGAGTTATCTTACAGGGGTTAAAGAAACTGATTGACTGGAAGAAGGTGGATGTAGAACTCGTGGGGGAAGCACGGGACGGACAGCAGCTCAAAAAAGTGATTGAACAGACAGATCCTGATATTGTGATTGCGGATATTATGATGCCACACATGACAGGACTGGAAGTGATTCGCTGGTATAATGAGATGCATTCCCATGCAAAATTTATATTTGTCAGTGGATATCAGGAGTTTACATATGCAAAAGAAGCCCTGCAGAGCGGAGCTGTTGATTATTTGTTGAAACCAGTAGCACGCAAGGATTTTGAGGATGCAGTACGCAAAGCAATTCAAAAACTGGAAGAACAGAATACAATTGAAATATTCAAAGAAGAAGACGATGAAATGCAAAACCTGTTCCGGGAGATCAATGATGGACAGGGATTTGAGAATGCCGAACTATATCAGTTATTTGAGGAGGAAGAGATTAATTTTGCAGACCATTTTTTTGTTGGAATCTGCATTGGTATCCGTCCGGATGTGGCATCAGATATGGCTCATGATTCCTTTGAACGTTTTAATCTGGTGCGCTTCTCTGTTTATAATCAGATCAGTCAGAAACTACGGGGAAAGGCATTTGTGCTGCGCAAGGACGACTGTGCATTGCATCTCATGGGAGTGTTCCCCTGTGGAGAGGAAGATACTTTCGTGGAAACCTACGTGATGCCGGTGGTACAGCAGGTGTCAGCGCAGGTACATACAGAGTTATCAGTCGGGATCGGTATGTATTCTACCGATGCAAAGCAACTGAAAAATGCATACAAAACGGCAAAGTTTGCTTTTGAACTGTATTATTTTGAGGAAAAACACCTGATTGATTTCAGAGATATCCATAAAGATTACACCGTATCCTTTGAAGACTATGCAAAGAGTGTGGATGAGGCTTACCATGCAATCATTGCACATGATGAATCTTATCTGGAAAAAATTGACAAGATTATGGATAAGGTAGAAGCAATTCATTATGGAAATAAAAATGCGGCACTCTCCAGGGTGTTGTATTTTGTAGCTGAAATTGGTACGAAATTATTCCAGTATCAGCTCATTGAAGGTGATTATAATGAGATGCAGGAGAAACTGCAGAAAGACACAGAATCACGAAAGACTTTCCGGGCGTTGCGGGAATGCATCCGGAACTATTATCAGAATCTCTGGGTTTTGTTGGATAACAATGGAAAGTCTAAGGACAAAGTGATGATCGAACAGGTCAAAAATTATATTAAAGCACATTATGCCGAGGATATGTCAATTAAGGAACTGGCGGATGTGGCCTGTGTCAGTCAGAATTATTTCAGTGCGCTGTTTAAAAAGGAAACCGGACAGAATTATAAAGCATATCTGACATCTATCCGTATGGAAGAGGCTATCAAACTGCTCCGGACCACGGATCTCAAAACCTATGAGATTGGAGAAAAGGTTGGTTATAATAATGTTCGTCGTTTTGTAGATGCATTTAAACAGCTTTATAATGTGAGCCCGATGGAGTATAGAAAAAGTTTAATATAGTTTCCGGCAGGATTGCAGAGAAGCATATTTGATAAAAAAGATTTATCAATGGCCTATAGAATAAATGGGTATTGATAAATCTTTTTGTTTAAGAATGATTTGTTATTATTCGTCTTGCAGAAGTGAGCGTATTAACTCAGAATGAAAAAATTATTTTGATTCCCAGCGGCCGGAGGCTCCGCAGGGAAGTACAAGTCCGTTGGAAGATACAGGAAGTCCGATTTCATCTGCAGTTACGATGCCGTCATATTTTTTCATAACAGTACCAAGCATGTAAGCCAGCACTGCAGGCTGAAGGCCTGTCGTATAGGAGTTGATCAGGAAAAACAGTGGATCATCAGAAAGGATCTGTGTACACAGTTTTATTAACGGGTATACGGATTCTTCAATTTTCCAGATTTCTCCTTTCGGTCCTCTTCCGTAGGATGGCGGGTCCATGATAATGGCATCATAGTGATTGCCACGACGGATTTCACGCTCTACGAATTTTACGCAGTCATCTACCAGCCAGCGGATCGGCTTGTCACTGAGCCCGGAAGATGCAGCATTTTCTTTTGCCCACTGAACCATTCCTTTGGAAGCATCCACATGTGTGACCTGTGCGCCGGCAGCAGCAGCGGCAAGGGTTGCACCACCGGTATAGGCAAACAGGTTTAATACTTTGATTGGTCGGCCCGCTTTGCGGATCTTGTTACCGAACCAGTCCCAGTTCGCAGCCTGTTCCGGAAATAATCCGGTATGCTTGAAGCTAAATGGTTTTAAGTTGAAGGTCAGATCATTATAATGAATGGTCCACTGTTCCGGCAGATCAAAAAATTCCCATTCTCCGCCGCCTTTTTTACTTCTGTGATAATGTGCATTGTGTTTGCGCCATCCTTTTTCTGTTTTCGGTGTATCCCAGATTACCTGCGGGTCCGGACGGACGAGGAGGTATTTTCCCCATCGTTCCAGTTTCTCACCCTGGGAACAATCAATCACCTGATAATCTTTCCAGTTTTTTGCTATCCACATTGTCTATTTTCCTCTACTTTCGCATGATATGAATTCTGTTTCTACCTATTATAATGTTATACTTGTGCACTTTGTGCAAACGATGCGCATTCGCACGAAAAGAAATTATTGTTTCGCAAGGGTGCTCGGCGCGAGCAAGAAAGCTGTGCCATTGATAATTTTAAACGTGTATGTGTGATAGCACACTTTCTTGTATAACGGTATGTCTCTATGATTATAGATGCTTCCAGGTCTTTCGTCAAGAAACTATAAATGAGAATAGCGCCTAATATATTTAGCAATCAATTTACTTTACTGCAGAATAAACATTCCTGTGCTTCAAGTGGGGAGAACTCTAAGCGGTAGATAAGTGGGGATACTTATGTCAGCGGGAGAAGAATAGTATGGCGGCGAAGGAGAGAAACATGCGACACAGACGGTAGGGTAATTTTCGTCGGTGGAGCGAGCATAGCCCGCCTCCGGGAGTGTGTTTGAGCCGACAGCTGGTTTTGCTGGAGGCGAGTTCGCGGGAGGAGGCGGAGATAAGCGGCGCAGCGGAGGTAGAAAATCATC
>OLSL01001324.1_pt1 | contig 23339 bp, 15 predicted proteins | sample 1672511 | NCBI WGS metagenome assembly OLSL01 (sample SAMEA3136694, study PRJEB25190) | human gut metagenome | biome: human gut; feature: human-associated habitat; material: faeces | place: Austria | collected 2013
ACCCGCAGTCCCAACGCCGCCGAGCGGGAGGAGCTGGGCTATTCCACCGCATGGCTCCACCATAAGGGGCGCAATAAGCACCACTTGGAATACTGGATCGACTACGGCGGCCGGGATATGCAGCTCATGGGCCACCCGATGCCCACCCGCTATATGGTGGAGCTCTGCCTGGACCGCATCGCCGCCTGCCGGGTCTACCATGGAAAGAATTATACGGACAAAGATCCCCTGGACTATCTGGAGCACAGCCGGGATTCGAAAATGATGCATCCCCAGACCCACGCCCAGGTGGTGGAGATTCTGACCATGCTGGCGGAAAAAGGGGAGAAGGAGACCCTGCGGTATATCCGCAAGGTGGTGCTCAAAAATCCAGTGAAGCTCTATGCCAATCTCCCGCCCAAGGACGGCGATCCCGGCGAAAAGGATCCCACGTTCGTTCTGCCGGAGCAGCTGAGCGCCCTGACTGCGCAAGTCGCTACGCCGTTTTATCTCTATGACAAGGTAGAAATCGAAGCCGCCTGCCGTCAGGTACAGGAGGCGTTTTCCTGGAACTCCGGCCATCGGCAATTCTTCCCGGTAAAGGCAACCCCCACCGCCGGGATTCTGAAGCTGCTGCGGGCCCAGGGGCAGGGCGTGGTGTGTTCTTCGGCAGCAGAGCTGGTTTTGTGCAAAAAATGCGGATTTACCCCCGAGGAAATTCTGTTTTTGCCCAATTTTCCCCGGGATGAGGATTTGGCGGCGGCGAAAGAGGTCGGTTGTATGCCGGTGCTGGATGGGGCCGAGCTGGCAGACCGGTTCTATGCCGCCGGACTGCTGGGGGATACCGTTGGCCTGCGGATTACTCCCAAGGAGCCCTTCCGGTTTGGCCTTAACGAGGTTGCAACGGACGGCATCAAATTCGGCGTTCCAGAGGATCAGCTGCCGGATACCGTCCGGCACTTAAAGGAGTTGGGGGTGCAGCACATCGGCCTTCACGCTTATCTGTCCGGCAACACGCTGGAGCCGGGGTATTATCCCGCTGTGGCAGAACTGCTTTGTGGGCTTGGAAAGCAGGTTTCTTCGGTACTGCCTGTGGCGTATCTCAATCTCTCCGGCGGCATTGGCATCGGCTATCGGCCCGGGGAACAGACCCCTGACCTACATTCCCTTGGAAATGCAGTGCATCAGGTATTGGAAACCGCCTATCCGGACGGGAATTATCCCGCACTGTATACGGAGCTGGGGCGCTATGTCACCGGCCCCCACGGCGTTCTGGTGACGAAGGTGACGCAGATCAAGCACGCCGCCCGGAACTATGCCGGTGTGGATGCATCGGCGGCGGATTTGATGCGGCCCATGATGTACGGAGCCTATCACCATATCTCCGTCTCCGGAAAAGAGGGCGCAAATGACCGCACCCAATGGGATGTGGTCGGTGCCGTCTGCGAAAACACCGACAAATTCGCCCAGAAGCGACTTCTGCCGGAGCTTGAACCCGGCGACATTCTGGTGATCCACGACGCCGGTGCCCACGGTCATTCCATGGGCTACAATTACGGCGGACGGCTGCGCTGCGGGGAATATCTCTGGACGGAGGACAAAACCGCCGTGCCCCTGCGCCGGAAGGAGACCACCGAGGATTACCTCAGCACGCAGGTTTTTGAATAACGAAAACGCCGGAACCGCACTATCATACGGTTCCGGTATTTGTCATCTCAGACCGCAGAACAGGGTCAGCAGTCCGCCGATGATCAGTCCCGCCGCCAGCAGGAACAGGCAGCCCTCCAACACATAGGGGAGCGCGGCCCATACCACCCGGCGAATCAGCAGCTTCCTTCGAAAATCCTCCGGCGAAGCTGCATGCTTGGGTACGGGAACGGTAAACAGGTCGCTGACATAAACGTGATTTGTGGCTTTCATGGTACATTCCTCCTATAAATTCACTTTCTGAGGAGAGTATAGCAAAAGTAATGTACCATAAATGGGACTTTACGATTATGTGCAGAAAAATCGCAGGCCAATTTGACCTGCGATTTTCGTGAATTTCGTTTATCGGCAGTTTCTTCTATTATTCTCCCCGGAGCCCATACTCCTCTGCCAGCTGTTTAAAATACGGCAGGCTGCGGAGAATCGTCTCATAGCTGACGCAGTAAGCGATCCGCACATAGCCGGGGCAGGCAAAGCTGGAGCCGGGCACCACCAGAATATGATACTTCTTGGCCCGCTCCACAAATTCCTTTTCGTCCTCGGTGGGCGTTTTCACGAATAAGTAGAATGCGCCCTGGGGCTTGATGCATTCAAATCCGCAGGATTTCAGGCCCTGATATAGCGCTTCCCGGTTCCGATTATAGGCTGCAATGTCCGTCTGGGCATTCAGGCAACGAGCCACGGCGCGCTGCATCAGAGATGGCGCATTGACAAAGCCCGACACCCGGGTGGCAATTCCCGCCGCGGCATACACCAACTCATAGTCGCTGAGCTCACCCGGAATCACCAGATAGCCGATTCGCTCGCCGGGCAGGGAAAGGGACTTGGACCAGCTGTAGCAGACCACGGTATTGACATAATACTCCGTGAGATAGGGCACCTCAACGCCGTCATAGGCAAGCTCCCGATAGGGCTCGTCGGAAATCAGATAGATCTCCGTACCGAACTCATGCTGCTTTTCTCTTAAAATCCGGCTCATTTCCCGGCAGGTTTCCGCAGAATAGACCACGCCGGTGGGATTATTGGGGTTGTTGATAATCACTGCCTTGGTCTTGGGCGTGATTTTTTCCGCAAACTCCCGGAGATTGGGCTGAAAATCCACGGTGTTGGGGGAGACCACCACCAGCTTGCCGTCGTAATTCGCCACGTAGTTGCCGTACTCCGTGAAATACGGGGCAAAGGTTAATACTTCATCGCCGGGATTTAAGAGGGTCTTGAGAATGACGTTCAATCCACCGGCAGCACCCACGGTCATAATAATGTTGTTTTCGTTAAAATCGGTGCCGAACCGGCGATTTAAGCTCTCTGCCACCGCCTGACGCACGTCCTGATATCCCACGTTGGACATATAGCCGTGCACCATCAGGGAATCCTCCTGGTCAAGAGTCTCCCGAATGGCGTCCTTCACCGCCGTGGGAGCCGGTACCGAAGGGTTGCCCAGAGAGAAATCATAGACATTCTCCGCACCATATTCACGCGCCATATTCTGCCCTTCCTCAAACATGGCGCGAATCACCGAGTTGTTGCTGGCAAGCTGTTTCATCTTTTCCGATATCATTTCAGGTTCTCCTTTCGGGTGGCGGCATGACCCCATGCCATGGAAAGCTCAATGGCAGTCCGCCACAGGCTTCTCAGCTCCATTCTGGTTTCCGGCGCCATGTCGGGGGTAAAAATCCGGTCCGTTTTCTGGAGGGAGGAAAGCTCCACCGTTCCGCTCCATACGCCGGTAGCGAGGCCCGCAAGATAGGCCGCACCTGCCGCTGTGGTCTCTACCATCTGGGGCCGAATCACCGGAATCTCCAGCAAATCCGACTGGAACTGCATCATAAAGTCGCTGACCGATGCGCCGCCGTCTACCCGCAATTCCGCCATGGGCGTGCGGGATTCCATGGCCATGGTGTCCACCAAATCGCCTACCTCATAGGCAATGGACTCCAGCACCGCGCGGCACATATGGGCCTTTCCGGTGCCCCGGGTCAGGCCGAAGAAGCTGCCCCGGGCATCCACATCCCAATAGGGCGCGCCCAGACCCGTAAAGGCCGGAACAAAATAAACGCCGTCGTTGCTGCTGAGAGATTCCGCCTGCAAGTCGCACTCATGGGCCGCGGCAATGATATGGCACTCGTCCCGGAGCCACTGAATGGCGGAACCGGCATTGAACGCGCTGCCCTCCAAAGCATAAGTAGTCTCTCCATTCAAACTCCATGCCACGGACGTGAGCAGTCCCCGGCTGGAACGGACGCTTTCGGTGCCGGTATTCAGCAGGGTAAAGCAGCCGGTGCCATAGGTATTCTTCGCCTGACCCGGCTTGAAGCAGCCCTGACCGAACAGCGCCGCCGCCTGATCGCCTGCGGAGCCGGAAATGGGCGTGCCCTCCAGCATTTCAAGGCCCTTGAGGTGCCGATCCACGGTGCCGTATACCATCGACGATGGCACGGGCTGGGGCAGCATACACATGGGGATATTTAAGAGCTTGCACAGTTCTTCATCCCAGCAGAGTCTGTCGATGTCAAACAGCATCGTCCGGGAAGCGTTGGAATAGTCGGTAACATGGGCCTTTCCGCCGGTGAGATTCCAAATCAGCCAGGAATCCACGTTGCCGAACAGGATTTCGCCGTTTTCCGCGCGCTTTTGAAGGGTGGGATCCTGATCCAGCAGCCAGCGGATTTTGGTACCGGAAAAATAGGGGTCAATGAGCAGGCCCGTCCGGCTCAGCACCAGATTCGCTGCGCCATCCGCCGTCAACCGGTCACAGATGGACGCAGTTCGGCGGCACTGCCAGACAATGGCGTTGGAAACGGGCTTCCCGGTGGTCTTATCCCACAAAATCGTGGTTTCCCGCTGGTTGGTGATACCGATGGCGGCGATGTCCGTTGGGCTCAGGCCGCTGCGCTCAAAGGCTTCGGCAATGGCCAGCAGCTCTGTGGAGAGAATCTCCATGGGGTCGTGCTCCACCCAGCCGGGCTTGGGATAGTGCTGGGTCAGGGGATACTGGGCCTTGGTGACAATATCGCCGGATTTATCAAAAATAATGGCACGGGATGATGTAGTGCCCTGATCTACTGCCAGTACATAGCCATTCATAGCTGCACTTCCTTTCGTGATTGATTATAGTTTCTCCGATTTTCCCGGGATTGTCAATGGTATCCTTCCATATTTCTTCGGTTTCAAAAAGATTATCGTCATTCTCAACGAAAATCGGAGGTATTTCTTGTATGTTCTCAATTATCTGGTATAATAGAAGGCATTCTATTGGAGCGGAGTGATCCCCTTATGAAACGCGCACTGCGGAAAGAAAGCATCACCCATCTGCTGCCCCGCATCATCCTTTGCGGGCTGCTGGCAGTGATTTTGTTTGGCCTGTCCGGAAAAGGACTGATTTCAATGGTGACAGGGCCCATGTATCTTTCGGATTCCCTGGAGGAGGGAAGCTATGTTTCCTTCGACGCCAGCGATGTGATTGTAGCCTTTGCCAACCTCACCGCAAAGTCCGACAGCGGCACGAAAACACTAAAGACGTATTATCTGTTGCCCGCCGGCAACAACACCTATCTCGCCGTGATGGATCGAAAAGAGCACCACAGCGACGTTCTGGACAAGGCCATGGATCAGAGCCACGAATACTATCTGGGCGATCTGGAAACCTTGACCCAGCTAGGCCCCCTTCAAGGTACCATTACCGCCCTGGACGACGATATGACCGGCTACATGGTGGACTGCATCGAAAAATATACGCTGCCCGGCTATGAGGAAGGCGGCGATACCAGTGCGCTGATTCTCCCGCTGCAGATTGACCTGGATCGGGTGGGCCTGTTCTCCAAAACCGTTACACTGATTTTGGGCGGAGCAGGGCTTGTGTTTCTGATCCTCATGCTGGTATTCCTGATTCCCGCCCTCACCGGTCATTATCAGAAAAAGGCCATGGCCGAGGTGCTGAAGGATCATACCCCCGAGGAGGCCGAGGAGCTGTTCTCCTCCGCGCATTCTCTGGAGCGCGTGAAGGTAGGGGAATATCTCTTCTATCAGAAGGGCGCTACCACCCATGCCGTCAAGGTTGCCGATCTCATTTGGGGCTATCCCATGCCCGAGCCGCTGGTCATCAGCAAATATCGCTGGGTGGTTGCCCTGTATGACATGGAGCAGCACATGATTCAGGTGAGCTTCCAGAACCAGGGAGACTGCCAGAAGCTGCTGGACGCCATCCAGGCTCAGGGGCATCCCTTCGTCTCCGGCTACACCAGCGATTTGTCTCAGAAGTTCCAGCAAAACTTCAAGGGCTTTGTCCGGGACGCGGAAAAGGCTGTCAAAGAATAAAGTTAAGAGGATGTGCCGTGACTGGCGCATCCTCTTTTGCTTCCATATCAGAAGGTCAGGCGCATATCATACCACACCGCCCCGCCGTGCTCCGACGCGCTTTCCCCCTGGCAGACATAGCCCATGGCCTCGTAAAAGCCGATCTTCTCCTTCTTGCAGGTGAGGATCACGCCCTTCTGTCCGCCGTCTCTGGCCCGGGTGATCAGCGCATGCATCAGTGACTTCGCAATGCCCCGATGCTGATACTCCGGGTCCACCGCCAGGCCAAACACCGTCTGCCAGGGATTCTTCAGGCTATGGGGGCAGTCAGGCTCATATAATTCATCCCCCAGCACCGGCGTATCGGTGCAGCAGCCGTTGATCAGCCCCACAATTCCCACGTCCGCCAACTCTGCCACCAAAAAGCGCTCGGGAAACAGGGCGATTCTTGTTCGAAAGGCTTCTCTGGTGGCCGCCTCCGCCGCAGGGAAGCAGCGGTTTTCTACCCGGCAGACGGCGTCCAGATCCTCCGGGGTTACGGTTCGAATGGTATATTCCATGGTTCATCGCTCCAATGCTTGACAGTTTGTAGCTATTGTATCAGCTTCTTTCAGGGAATGCAACCCTGCCCCATTGCATATTCCCCCGGCGGATGATATAATGCAGGCATCAATCCTTTGCTTTGCGTTGAAAACGCGCAAAAGCGGGCAGGAGGTACTATGAAATTCACAAAAATGCAGGGCATTGGCAATGATTACGTCTATGTCAACTGCTTTCAGGAGCATATTCCCGATCCCGCGGCTCTGTCGAAGCGGATTTCGGATCGGCATTTCGGCGTGGGCTCCGATGGGCTGATTCTCATTTGCCCCTCGGACATCGCGGATTTTCAGATGGTCATGTACAATGCCGACGGTTCTCAGTCTCAGATGTGCGGCAACGGCATTCGCTGCGTGGGCAAATACGTCCACGATAAGGGTCTTACCGGCAAAACCACCGTCACCGTGGAAACCCTTGCAGGGGTAAAGACGCTGGAGCTCCATCTGCGGGAGGACGGCACCGTAAAAGCCGTCACCGTGGACATGGGTGCGCCGATTCTCACCCCCAAGGACATTCCTGTTGTCGGCAGCAGCGACCGTTTTATTGAGCAGCCGCTGACGGTAGACGGGAAGCAGTGGATGGTCACTGCCGTCTCCATGGGCAACCCCCACGCCATTGTCTATGTGCCCAGCACCGATACCTTGGATCTGCCCGCCATTGGCCCGGCCTTTGAGTCCCATCCCGCATTCCCCCAGCGCACCAATACGGAGTTCCTGGAGGTCTTAGACCGGCATACCATTCAAATGCGGGTCTGGGAGCGCGGCTCCGGCGAAACCCTGGCCTGCGGGACCGGCGCCTGTGCCAGCCTGGTGGCCTCGGTGCTCACCGGACGCACGGATCGCCAGGCCACATTAAAGCTGCTGGGGGGCGATTTGGAGATTCTCTGGGATAAGGACACCGATCATGTGTTTATGACCGGCCCTGCGGATTTTGTATTCGACGGCGACTTTCCGCTGTAATCTTGAACGATATGGAAATACACCGGACTTCATCACGGAGTCCGGTGTATTTTTGCGTCAAATTCAAGATTATTCCGGGAAAAGATCGGTGGTTAGAAATTTCATATCCGCAAAGTACGCTGCGCCATCAATCAGCCCGGATGGAGTAATCGTATAGACTTTTTCGTTTTCTCCGTAATAGATATGAAGGATGTAGTCTGACCCGCCTCTGGGTAATAGCGGAATCCAACCGTATAAACAGGCATGATTCAGACGATTCACAATCTCGGTCACTTCCTCGGGATCATCAAACTGAACGCTCTGCCCCCAGTGTACCACCTCAATAGCGGTAACCTTGTCGGCATTCAAGTGAAATAGCCGGAAGGGAGGTGCCTGACGGCTTAGGACTGGGATCAAAACATACAGCGCAAGTATGACCGCAATCACAAGAAGTACTTTGCTGCGCTTCTTCATTTTCATCCAAAACCGTCCTCCTTCTGATCCATTTGCTGTTATTTCTTACATTTACATAATATCATGCGATTTCTGCTCTGTCAATCATTACTACTTTTCCCCAAAATGCAAAGGGGCCTGCATTTTTCTATGGTTTTGATCTGATTTAGGAAAATAAGAGTCGAAAAATACGTTATTTTTGCATCTACCCATTCATTTTCCTGCACGGTGAAAATACAAAAATGCAATTTATGAATTATTAACCATCATTTATTGCGTATTTATCGTCATTTTAGTGGATTTTTCTGTTGACAGTTGCAAGTTATCAATATATAATGTGCATTACAATACGTTAAATCGCAAGAGAATACGGTGTATATCGTGCAAAAATGCGAATTCAACACGACCCGTTTTTTTCACTTACCACAAAGAGGTGTTACGAATGACAGAGCAAAGAAAACCGCCCCTTTACGATCCCTCCTTCGAGCATGACAACTGCGGCATCGGTGCCATTGTCAACATTGACGGCACCAAGGACTATGCCACGGTAGACAATGCCCTTGCCATTGTAGAGCGTCTGGAGCACCGTGCCGGCAAGGACGCCGCCGGTGAGACCGGTGACGGCGTTGGCATTATGCTCCAGGTTCCCCATGCCTTCTTCCATGAGGTCATGGCAGAGAAGGGCATTGAGCTGGGAAACGAACGGGACTACGGCGTCGGTATGTTCTTTCTGCCCCAGGACGAGCTGCCCCGGAACCAGGCAAAGAAAATGCTGGAGACCATCTGCGTAAAAAAGGGCGTCTCCCTGCTGGCCTGGCGTGAGGTTCCCACCAATCCGGACGTTCTGGGCAAAAAGGCCCTGGACTGTATGCCCTGCATTATGCAGGCGTTCTTTGGCCGCCCAGTGGGCTGTGAAAAGGGTCTGGACTTTGACCGGAAGCTCTATGTCATTCGCCGGGAATTTGAGCAGAGCCATGAAGAAACCTATGTATGTTCCATGTCCAGCCGCACCATTGTCTATAAGGGTATGTTCCTGGTCAAGCAGCTGCGGCAGTTCTATCTCGATTTGCAGGATACCCGGGTGAAGTCCGCCATTGCCATGGTACACTCCCGGTTCTCCACCAACACCAATCCATCTTGGCAGCGGGCCCATCCCAACCGCTTCATCGTCCACAACGGCGAGATCAACACCATTCAGGGCAACGCCGACCGGATGCTGGCCCGAGAGGAAACCATGGAGACTGGCATGTTCTCCGAGGATGACCTGGGCAAGGTCTTCCCGGTGGTAGGTGCTTCCGGCTCCGACTCCGCCATGCTGGACAACACCCTGGAATTCCTGGTCATGAGCGGCATGGAGCTTCCCAAGGCCGTGATGATTACGATTCCCGAGCCCTGGGTCAACAACCGGGCCATGAGCCAGAAGCGGAAGGATTTCTATCAGTATTACGCCACCATGATGGAGCCCTGGGACGGCCCCGCCTCCATTCTGTTCTCCGACGGCGATCAGATGGGCGCGGTGCTGGATCGAAACGGTCTGCGGCCCTCCCGGTACTATATCACCGACGACGGACGGCTGATTCTCGCCTCCGAGGTGGGCGTACTGGATATTCCCAACGAGAAAATCGTGAAAAAGTCCCGGCTGACCCCCGGCAAAATGTTGCTGGTGGACACCGTAAAGGGCTGCGTGGTGGAGGATGACGAATTAAAGGATCATTACGCCAGCGCCGCCACCTATGGTCAGTGGCTGGACAATCAGCTGGTGTACCTGGCCGATCTTCCCATTCCCAACCACTCCGTACCCAAGTATACGCCTCTGGAGCGCGCCAGAATGATGAAGGCGTTCGGCTATACCTACGAGGATCTCAAGCTGTCCATCGCTCCCATGGCGCTCACCGGCTCCGAGCAGCCCACCGCCATGGGCATCGACGCACCGCTGGCCTGTCTGTCCGATAAGCATCAGCCGCTGTTTAACTACTTTAAGCAGCACTTCGCCCAGGTCACTAACCCGCCCATCGACTCCATCCGGGAGAAGATCGTCACCGCCACCAATGTCTATGTGGGCACCGACGGCAACCTACTGGAGGAGAAGGAAGAAAACTGCCACGTTCTGCGGATTAACAATCCCATTCTCACCAGTCTGGATATGCTGAAAATTCGCAATATGAAGAAGCCTGGCTTCAAGGTTCACACGGTCTCCATCCTGTGCTATAAGAACACCAGCTTTGAAAAGGCACTGGAGCAGATCTGCAACTCCGTGGATCGGGCTTACCGGGAGGGCTACAATATCATCATTCTCTCCGACCGGGGGGTCGATGAAAACCATGTGGCCATCCCGTCGCTGCTGGCAGTCTCCGCAGTGGCAAAGCACTGCGTCCGGACGAAGAAGCGCACGGCACTGGGCCTGATTCTCGAAACCGCAGAGCCCCGGGAAGTCCATCATTTTGCAACGCTGCTGGGCTACGGCGCTTCCGCCATCAACCCCTATCTGGCGCTGGAAAGCATCCAGGGCATGATTCAGGACGGCCTGCTGGACAAGGATTATTACGCCGCCGAAAAGGACTACACCAAGGCCATTCTCTCCGGCATCGTCAAAATCGCCTCGAAAATGGGCGTTTCCACCATTCAGTCCTATCAGGGCAGCCAGATTTTTGAGGCCATCGGCATCAATCAGGAGGTCATCGACCACTACTTTACCGGCACCGTCAGCCGGGTGGGCGGCGTTGGCCTGAACGAAATTCAGGCTGATGTCCATGCCCTCCACGACAAGGCATTCGATCCTCTGGAGCTCTACACCGACGAATCCGTAGCGTCCGTGGGGATTCATAAATACCGGGCAGGGAAGGAGCGGCACCTGTACAGCCCCATGGTCATCCATCTGCTCCAGCGCTCCTCCATGACCGGGGATTACGAGAAATATAAGGAATACGCCAAGCTGGTCAACGACCCCGGCAACATCGTCAATCTTCGGGGCGCCATGGAAATCCAGTTCCCCGAGGGCTTGGAGATTCCCATTGACGAGGTAGAAAGCGTCGAGAGCATCGTGAAGCGCTTCCAGACCGGCGCAATGAGCTTCGGTTCTCTGTCCCAGGAGGCCCACGAATGCATGGCCATCGCCATGAACTCCATGGGTGCCAAGTCCAACACCGGTGAGGGCGGCGAGCTGGAATCCCGCTATACCGTAGGCCCTGACGGTTTGAATCGCAACTCCGCCGTCAAACAGGTGGCATCCGCCCGATTCGGCGTGGACTCCAAATATCTGGTCTCCGCCCAGGAGATTCAGATTAAAATGGCCCAGGGGGCAAAACCCGGCGAGGGCGGCAACCTACCCGGCAAAAAGGTCTACCCCTGGGTGGCAAAAACCCGCTATTCCACCCCCGGCGTGTCGCTGATCTCTCCGCCGCCGCACCATGATATCTATTCCATTGAGGATCTGGCGCAGCTGATCTATGACCTCAAAAACGCCAACCGGGATGCCAGAATTTCCGTGAAGCTGGTGTCCGAGGCAGGCGTCGGCACCGTAGCCGCAGGCGTTGCCAAGGCAGGCGCACAGCTGATTCTGATTTCCGGCTTCGACGGTGGCACCGGCGCAGCCCCAAAAACCTCCATCCAGAACGCTGGCCTTCCCTGGGAGCTGGGCGTGGCCGAAACCCATCAGACGCTGATTATGAACGGTCTCCGCAGCCGCGTGATCGTGGAAGCGGACGGCAAGATCATGACCGGACGGGACGTTGCCATTGCCTGTATGCTGGGCGCAGATGAATTCGGCTTTGGCACCACGGCCCTGGTCTGTATGGGCTGCATTATGATGCGGGTCTGCAACAAGGATACCTGTCCCATGGGCATTGCCACCCAGAATCCCGAGCTTCGCAAGCGGTTCATCGGCAAGCCCGAGTATATCGTAAACTTCATGCATTTCGTGGCCCAGGAGCTCCGTGAAATCATGGCAAAGCTGGGCATCCGCACGGTGGCCGAGCTGGTGGGACGCAGCGATTTCCTCAAGGTTCGAGACGATCTCAAGGGCACCCGGGCTGGGTTGCTGGATCTTCATCAGATTCTCGACAATCCCTATGTGCAGGAGCGGGAAGGGAACACCTATAATCCCGCCGACCACTATGATTTCAAGCTGGAAAACACCCTGGATATGCAGGTACTGCTGAAGGAATTCAAGAAAAACCTGAAAACCGGCGCAAAGAAGCAGGTCTCCCTGAAGGTCACCAGTACCGACCGCTCCCTGGGCACCATCCTGGGCAGCGAGATTACCAAGAGCTTTGGCGAAACCCTCCCGGAGAATACGTTCATCGTCCACTGCACCGGCGGCGGCGGACAGAGCTTCGGTGCATTTGTTCCCAAGGGACTGACGCTGACGCTGGAGGGTGACAGCAATGACTACTTCGGCAAGGGCCTGTCCGGCGGCAAACTGATTCTCTATCCCCCGAAGAACAGCGTGTTCCAGGCGGATGAAAATATCATTGTAGGCAACGTAGCCCTGTACGGCGCTACCTCCGGCAAGGCATTCATTGCCGGTGTGGCAGGCGAGCGATTCGCGGTCCGAAATTCCGGCGTTTATGCGGTAGTTGAGGGTGTCGGCGACCACGGCTGTGAATACATGACCGGCGGCAGAGTGGTGGTGCTGGGCGGTACCGGCAAGAACTTTGCGGCAGGTATGTCCGGCGGCATCGCCTATGTGCTGGACGAGAATTCCGACCTGTATCTCCGGGCCAATAAGGAGATTGTGGCGCTGGAGTCCGTCACCAGCAAGGCCGACGTTATGGAACTCAAGGCCATGATCACCGAGCACGTGGAGGCCACCGGCAGCGAAAAGGGCAAAAAGGTACTGGAGCACTTCTCCGAATACCTGCCCAAGTTCAAAAAGGTTATCCCCAACGACTATAAAATGATGCAGAATATGATCGTGCACATGGAGGAAAAGGGCTTCAACAGCGAAGAAGCTCAGATTGAAGCCTTCTATGCCGCCACCAAGAACGCCTGAGGAGGGATTACAAATGGGAAAACCCACTGGATTTATGGAATATCAGCGTCAGGATTGCCATGTGATCCCCCCGGAGGAGCGGATTGGTAACTGGAACGAGTTTAAGCCCCTGCTGTCCCGGGAGGAGCAGCAGAAGCAGGCCGCCCGGTGCATGGACTGCGGCGTGCCCTTCTGTCAGGCGGGCATGATGTTCGGGAATGCGGTGTCCGGCTGTCCGCTGCACAACCTGATCCCCGAATGGAACGACCTGATCTATGAAGGCAACTGGGAGCAGGCCTATTACCGTCTGCGCATCACCAATAACTTTCCGGAGTTCACCGGCAGAGTTTGCCCCTCGCCCTGCGAAAAGGCTTGCTCCTGCAACTTAAACGGCGATCCTGTGACCTGCCACAACAACGAGCTGGCCATCATTGAAAACGCCTTTAACCGCGGTCTGGTCAAGCCCCGGATTCCCAAGGTTCGTACCGGAAAGAAAATTGCCATCATCGGTTCCGGCCCCTCGGGACTGGCGGCGGCCGATCAGCTCAATCGCCGGGGACATTCCGTCACCATCTATGAGCGCTTTGACCGGGCAGGCGGCCTGCTGATGTACGGCATTCCCAATATGAAGCTGGACAAGTCCGTGGTACTGCGCCGGATTCATCTCATGGAGCAGGAGGGCGTGCAGTTCATCTACAATGCCAATGTTGGCGAAAACACCGACGCCCAGGAGATTCTCGATCAGTACGATGCGGTGATTCTCTGCTGCGGTGCCTCCAACCCCAGAGATCTGACCGCACCAGGCCGAGACGCCAAGGGAATTTACTTTGCCGTGGACTATCTTCGGGCCAACACCAAGAGCCTGCTGGATTCCTCTCACAGCGACGGGAATTATATCAATGCCAAGGGCAAAAACGTCCTGGTGGTGGGCGGCGGCGATACGGGCAACGACTGCGTCGGTACCGCCATCCGTCAGGGCTGCAAGCACGTAATCCAGTTTGAGATGATGGGCAAGCCTCCCATTGAGCGGCTGCCCTCCAATCCCTGGCCCCAGTGGCCCAACGTCCTGAAAACCGATTACGGTCAGGAGGAGGCCATCTATCTCCAGGGCGAGGATCCCCGGATTTATAACACCACCGTGGAGGAATTTCTCAAGGATGACCAGGGCAATCTCACCGGTGTCACCGCCGTGAACCTCAGCTGGGCGGGTGGCAAGATGACCAAGCTGGACACCTATGCCGTGGATGTGGACATGGTGCTCATTGCCGCCGGATTCCTGGGCTGTCAGAGCTATGTGGCAGACGCATTCGGTGTCACCCAGACCCCCAGAACCTGTGTGGCCACGGAAAACGGCACCCACAAGACCTCCGTTCCCAAGGTATTTACCGCCGGCGATATGCGCCGGGGCCAGAGCCTTGTGGTATGGGGCATCCGCGAGGGCAGGGAAGTGGCCCGGGAGGTGGACACCTTCCTGATGGGCTACTCCAACCTGGAAACCGTCGAATAACCAAAAACGCCTGCATGGTATGGAACCAATTGGGTTCCGCCATGCAGGCTATTTTATGCTTCTATGCTTCTTCCAGCACCTTGCGGCACAACTCCAGATATTCCAGCCGCACCGCTTCCGGCGCAAGAATTTTCACCCGTCCGGAAAAGCTGAACACCCAGGCGTAAAACGTGGGAGAAACCGCCACCTCTGCCGTCAGGGTAAAGCTGCCGTCCGACTGAGGCACCATCATGGCGTCGCTGCCGAACTTGTCCACGGCGCTGTTGATGAGCTCTATGGGGAATGACAGCCGCACCGATGTGGCCTCTCCGCTGAACATTCCAAACACCTGCCGGGAATAGGCCGCCATGTCCAGCTCCTTATACTGTTCCGGGCAGAGCCGCGGGGTGCCCGTCAACTGGATTTTTGCCATACGGTCCACCCGGTAGTGGGTCTTGCCGCGATTTTCCGTATGGGCCACCAGATAATAGTTCTCACTGTCCCAGCACAAGGCATAAGGGGAGGCACGATAGAGCTTTTCCCGCTCTTTCCGGCTGCCATTCACCTGATAATCGAGATAGCGGAACGTGATTTCGCTGTCCTGGCGAATGGCCTGATAGAGCGCGTCTACATTATAGTAAATGCTCTCGTTTTCTGCCTTGCTCCGGCCCACCAGGTGGAGCTGACGGTGGAGCTGCCCGGCATTATGGCGGCTGGTCAGTGTTCCCAGCTTGCCGATGAGCTCATAGGACTTCTTCTCGGTGATGCATCGGGAGCACTGCACTGCGTCGGCCAGTAATTTAAGCTCCGCCAGCTGGAAGGTTCGGCTGCCCAGATAATAGCCCCGATGGCTGCGGATGATGTCCATGCCCTGATCCGCCAGCATGGCAAGATCCCGATAGATGCTCTTTCGCTCGCTGGGAATCTCCCGCTGCCGGAGCATTTCCTCCAGCTCCGCCGCCGTAAGCCGATGTTCTTCGTCCGTCTCCTGCAACAGGATTTCGCCCAGCGCCAGGATTCGCTGCTTGGAGTTCTCCGCCTTTGCCATGTTCGCTCCTCCGTTCCATCGTTTCTTTTAGTCTACCACAGTTTCCTCCATCCTGCAAATCTGTTGTTCGATTTTGTCCCAAACCCGCTGAAATCACGGCGATTTTCTTGCTTTTTGGTGGATTTTCTGGTATATTTATTAAAGTAACCCGCTAAAGCTGTGGAGGAAGCCCATGAAGATTCTGGTTGTCTCTGATATCGAAAGTAAGTTTATCTGGGATCATTTTGACCCGGAGCGGTTTCGTGACGTAAAAATGATCATTTCCTGCGGCGATTTATCCGCCCGGTATCTGTCGTTTCTGGTCACGATGATTCCATGTCCGCTGTTCTATGTGCCCGGAAACCACGACAAGAAATATGAGCGTGAGCCACCGGAGGGCTGCGTGAATATCGACGGCAGAGTCATTGAATATAAGGGCGTCCGGCTCATGGGCCTGGGCGGATGTAAGAGCCCCCATCCCTGTCTTTATGAGTATTCCGATGAGCAGATGTGGCGCAAGGTCAAGCGCCTGGAGCCGCAGATTCGCCGAAGCAAGGGCATCGACCTGTTCGTCACCCATGCCCCGGCGTTGGGACTCGGCGATGGGCCGGACCTGTTCCATGAGGGGTTCCAGTCCTTCCGCTACATCGACGATGTGTATAAGCCTGCCATTCATTTTTATGGGCACCGGCACCTGGGAGAGAACCCCATGGATCGCCGCGCCATCTATCCCTACAACGAATCGGTGATGATTAACGCCTGTGGCTATAAAATTGTCGAATTTGACCCCGGCGTACCCATGGACACGCCTCCCGGCACCCATTCCGTGGTGGATATGCCCACGCCCATGCCGCCTCGTCGTTTTCCGTTCCCCGTTTTTCGCCAAAAATGAGTTTGATCCGTCCCACTGCTGATTGCACTGGGGCGGATTTCTGCAAAAGCTGCATCTTTTTCCCGTCAGAATGCAGGATTCTGGTGATTTCTACGGTTTCGGCTGATATTTTACTCGTTGTTTAGAGACATTACACAAAGTTTACTTTTCCTCTTTCGGTTTTCGGCGGTATCTGGTATGATATCTCTTGAGGGGATGCGAATGAAGATCTATATTGTGGAGGATGATCCCGAAATCCGTGAGCTGGAGAGCTATGCCCTAAAGTCCTCCGGCTATGAAACCGTGGAATTTGCCGAGGGATCGTCCTTTTTTAATGCGCTGCATCGGGAAAAGCCCGATCTTGTTTTGCTGGACGTGATGCTGCCCGGAGAAGACGGCCTGTCCATTCTAAAGCATCTGCGCAGTCAGTCCGACACCATGCGTCTTCCGGTGATTCTGGTGACCGCCCGCTCCACGGAGCTTGATACCGTGCGTGGGCTGGATCTCGGGGCCGACGACTATATTGCCAAACCCTTTGGCATTATGGAACTGGTCAGCCGGGTGCGCGCCAGAACCCGCAATCTTACCCGGGATACCGACCGCTATGCCAACGGAGACATTGTGCTGGATACCGCCAGCCGCTCTGTCACCGTGGGCGGAGTGCCCTGCGAGCTTACGTATAAGGAATATGAGCTGCTGAGCCTGCTGATCCAGAACGCGGGCCGTGTACTAACCCGGGAGCAGATTATGGATCGGATTTGGGGCTATGATTACGGTGGCTCCAGCCGCACTTTGGATATGCACATTAAAACCCTCCGCCAGAAGCTGGGGGATTCCGGCAGCCGCATTCATACGGTTCGAAATGTCGGCTACCGATTAGGAGAGTAGGAGAAAAGGAAGGATTCAGGTTATGTCTCTGTTTGAGTTATTTTCCCTGTTGGGCGGCGTTGGTCTGTTTCTCTACGGTATGACCATCATGTCCACAGGTCTAAAAAACGCCTGCGGTGAAAACCTCCGAGTGATTCTGGAGCACGCTACCAAGAACAAGGTAATCTCTGTGGTGGTGGGCATTGCCATCACCATGCTGATTCAAAGCTCCTCGGCCACAGATGTGATGGTCATCGGCTTTGTAAACTCCGGGCTGATGTCCCTGACTCAGGCCATTGGCGTGATTATGGGTGCCAACATCGGCACCACCATCACCGCCCAGATCACTGCGTTTAACCTCAGTGCCTATGCGCCGATGATTCTGTTTGTGGGCGCAGTGCTCTACCTGTTTATGAAAAAAGACATGGTAAAGTATGTGGGCTCCATCATCATGGGCTTTGGTATGCTGTTTGAGGGCATCGCTCTGATGAAAACCGCCATTGCGCCTCTGGCCGAAACCGAAGCCTTTATTCATATGATCTCCGCCCTGGAGAATCCCTTCCTGACGGTGCTGTTCGGCATTCTGTTTACGGCGCTGCTGCAAAGCTCCTCCTCGGCCACGGTTATCTTCCAGGCCTTCGCGGTGCAGGGAATCATCAGCTACGAGACCTCGGTCTACCTGGTCATCGGCGCTGCCATCGGCTCCGTCACCCCCAATATTCTGGCGTCTCTGACCATGAGCCGGAACGGAAAGCGAACGGCACTGCTGAACCTGCTGTTTAACCTGATTCGCGCCGGAATTTTGATGATTCTGCTGTTCATCTTCCCGCAGATTCTGACCATTATCAAGAGCCTGTCGCCCGGCAATGTGGCCCGTCAGATTGCAAATACCCACACCATCTTCGCCATCTTCGCAGTTCTGGTGATGCTGCCCTTCTCGGATAAAATCGTAAAGCTCACCCAGACCCTGCTGCCACTAAAGCCGGAGGAATCCCGTACCGGGGAGGAACGGAAGCTCCTCTACATGACCCAAACCGGAACCATTCCCTCCGCCGTTGCCGTCTCCCAGGCCCATCGTGAGATCACCCGGATGGGCGAAATCGCCAGTCGAAACCTGAAAACCGCCGTCAAATGCTTCTTTGAACAGGACGATTCTCTGGCCGAAGTGGTGGAGGAAACGGAGGACACCGTCAACTATCTGGATCGCTCCATTATCTCCAAGCTGGTGGAGCTTCGCACGCTGGAAATGACCCCCCGGGATCTAAACCGGGTCTATCACATGACCCTGGTGGTAGCGGACATTGAGCGGCTTTCCGACCACGCTGAGAATATTGTGGAATACGAAGCTCAGGTGCGCAGCGGGAAAGCGACTCTGTCGGAGGACGCCATGGTCGAGCTCAAGCAGCTGGCCCAGCTTTCGCTTCAGTCGGTGGATCTATGTCTTTCCATCTTTGCCAACGAAGATTACGACCGTCTACAGGAGGCCGAGGATCTGGAGGATTTGGTGGATGACACCCAGGAAACCATCATCGGCAATCATGTGAAGCGCCTGATGAATGCCACCTGTAACCCCATGGGCGGCGTTGTGTTCACGGATATGGCAACGGATCTGGAGCGCTGCTCCGATCACGCCATCAACATCGCCACCGCGCTGAGCGACCATCCCTCATAACCGAAAACCGAAGTCTAGCCTTCCCGTTTGACTTCGGTTTTTCAAAGGCAATACCGCACAAAATTTTTTTGAAATTCTTGCAACATTCCGGGTTCCCGCTGCATCTTAAATAATAGAGGCTTTTCTATGCCCATTACAAAGTAGGAAGGTATCAAAATGAAACGAGCAAACCCGCTTCTATCCGCAGGCGCCGCACTGCTTGCACTGTGCCTGCTTCTGACGTTTGGCGCCTATCAGCTGGGCGCCACGCAGCGTACCAATACTCCCCAAAACCAGCCCGAGGTTATGGCCGGCAATGCAGCTGCCAGCGAGCTGTCCGCTTCTGCGCAGGATGAAACAAACGCTCCGACTCTAACCCTGATCGGCAACGCTGAGGTCACCACCGATGCCTACACGCCCTTTACAGATCCGGGCTGTACCGCCCAGGATGCCCAGGGCAATGATCTCACCGGCTCGATTACAACGGACGGAACCGTTTCCACGAATACCCCCGGCGATTATACCATCCATTATCAGGTCACCGATGCCGCTGGCAATACCGCCTCGGCAGAGCGTGTTGTCCATGTAAAAGCGGCGGAGGTTCCCACCGACAAGGTGATCTACCTGACCTTTGACGACGGCCCCAGCGCCTATACCCAGCAGCTTCTGGACGTGCTGGAGAAGTACAACGTCAAGGTTACCTTCTTCACCACCCATGCCTTTCCCGACTATGAGGACATGATCGGGAAGGAATACGCGGCGGGCCATAGCGTAGCCATCCACAGCTACACCCACGATTATGATAAAATCTACGCCAGTTCTGACGCCTATTGGGAGGATCTCCAGGCCCAGCAGGATGTGATCGTGGCCCAGACCGGTCAGGAAACCAAGCTGGTTCGCTTCCCCGGCGGCAGCTCCAACACCGTTTCCGATTTTAACCCGGGCATTATGACTACCCTGGCCCAGCAGCTCCACGACAAGGGCTATGAGTACTTCGACTGGAACGTGTCCAGCGGCGACGCAGGAGAGACCACCTCCACCGATCAGGTGGTGGAAAACGTCATCTCCGGCATTCAGAACTACAGCGTCTCCGTGGTCTTGCAGCACGACAGCAAGGACTACAGCGTTGCCGCCGTGGAACGGATTATCCAGTGGGGCCAGGAAAACGGCTATACCTTCCTGCCCCTGCGGCTCGACAGCCCCAATGCTCATCACAATATCAACAACTGAGCCTATGCCGTACCGGAGTTTTACGACTTTGGTACGGCTTTTTTTGATTCTTTTTTAAGGATGCCTGCAACTTCTTGCAGTTTTTGTTCGTCTGTAATAGAATAGAAATAGATTTCATAGAAGGAAGAAGGTTTGACCTATGAATTGGAAAAAGCCGCTGATGATCGTCAGCACCGTACTTCTGGTTCTGTGTCTGCTGGCTGCCGGCATCTATCTCTTTGGCGGCTGGAAGATCACCGTCACCCCCAGAGGCGACCAGAATATGCAGGTTGGCTATGGGGAAACCTATACCGATTCCGGCGCCGACGCCGTGCTCACCGGCCTGCATTTTATAAAGGTCAATGTTCCGGTGCAGGCAGAAGGGGATACCATCGAGACCGATGCACTGGAGACCCATACCGTCCACTATTCCGCCGATGTTCTGGGCCTTCACGGGGAAGCCGACCGCACCGTCGATGTGGTAGACGATACGCCGCCGGAGATTACCCTGACCACCGACCCCGACGCTTACACGCTCCCGGGCCACCCCTATGAGGAAGAAGGCTACACCGCCACCGACAACTACGACGGCGATCTCACCGACCAGGTCACCAGCGAGGAGAAGGACGGCGTGGTTTATTACTCCGTCACCGATTCCTCCGGCAATACCGCCACGGCTCAGCGTGCCATCGTCTATGATGACCGCACCGCACCGGTGATTACTCTGGAGGGTGATAATCCCCTCACTGTGGAAAAGGGCGCCGAGGTGCAGGATCCCGGCTATACCGCCATAGACGACTGCGACGGCGACGTTACCGATCAGGTCACTGTAACCCAAACCGAGGATGCCATCGACTATACCTCCACCGATGCCCACGGCAATACCGCCACGGCCCAGCGTGCCCTGGTCTATGTCGACACCACTCCGCCGGTGATTACCCTCAGTGGCAATTCGGAAATGACCATTCAGCCCGGCGATAACTTCTCCGATCCCGGCTATACCGCCCAGGATGCAGGCGACGGCGATGTAACCGCATCCGTCACCACCTCCGGCACGGTAGATTCCGGCGCCCCTGGGGACTATACCATCACCTATTCCGTTACCGATTCCGCCGGAAATACCGGTACAGCCCAGCGGCTGGTGCATGTGAAAAAGCCGGTGGATCCTGGAAATAAAGTCGTCTATCTGACCTTTGACGACGGCCCCGGCCCCTATACCCAGCAGCTTCTCGATGTACTGGCGAAATACAATGTGAAGGCCACGTTCTTTGTCACCAATTCCAACTCCAAGTATCAGGACATGATCGCCAAGGAGTACGCCGCCGGTCACGCCATCGGCATTCATACCTACTGCCATGACTATAATAAAATCTATGCCAGTGAGGAAGCCTATTTCGAGGATCTGGAGGCCATGCAGGACGTGATCGTGGCTCAGACCGGGAAGGAAACCAGCCTGCTCCGATTCCCCGGCGGCAGCTCCAACACCGTTTCCAACATCACCCCGGGGCTGATGACCACCCTGACCCAGGAGGTGCAGAACCGCGGCTATCAGTATTTCGACTGGAACGTCTCCAGCGGTGACGCAGGGGAAACCACCGATACCGATCAGGTGGCGGAAAACGTCATTGCGGGGATCAAGAAGCATAATGTTTCCGTGGTGCTTCAGCACGATATCAAATCGTTCAGCGTGGACGCCGTAGAAAAAATCATTCAGTGGGGCCTGAACAACGGCTATACGTTCCTGCCCCTGAATTACGACAGCCCACCGGCCCATCACCATATCAACAACTGACGAAGGGAGCCTTACGATGCGAATTGACTGGAACGATTCCTGGATGTACTGCCCGGAATACAGTGACGAAATGCGGCACCTGCCCATGACCGGCAACCAGGGCACCGAAGTACGCCTGCCCCATACGGTTGCGGAAACGCCCTTCCACTATTTTGACGAGAGTCTTTATCAAACGGTCTCCTGCTACCAGCGGATGATTCCCTATACCCCGGAGTGGGAGGGGAAAAGCCTCCGTCTGACGTTCCTGGGAGCTGCCCATCAGGCCCAGGTGTATCTCAACGGCCAGCTGATTGGTGCGCACAGCTGCGGCTATACGGCCTTCACCGTAGACCTCACCGGCAAGCTCACGGAGGAAGATAACCTTCTGACCGTGCGCCTTGACAGCCGGGAGGCGCTGAACATTCCGCCCTTTGGGGGTGTGATTGACTACATGACCTACGGCGGGCTGTATCGAGAGGTCTATCTGGATGTGCAGAACCCCTGCCACATCCGGGACGTATTCCCGAAGGTGGAGCTCACCGACGACGGCGTGCGCATGGACTGCGAAATCTATGTTTCTCCTGCGTGCCATAAGCAGCCCTGCCATACCCGCCAGAGCCTTCATCGGCTGGACGGATCGCTGGTGGCCCAGCTGCCCCAGGATCAGAGAAAATATCTGCTCCATAACGTTGCCCTCTGGTCGCCGGAGCATCCCAACCTCTATTTGCTGCGGACGGAATTGTCCATCGGAGACGAGGTCGTGGATGTACGGGAGGACCGAATCGGCTTCCGTCAGGTGGAGTTCCGGGCGGATGGACTGTATGTCAGCGGCAAAAAAATCAAGCTCCGGGGTCTGGATCGCCACCAGAGCTACCCCTATGTGGGCTATGCCATGCCCGAATCCATGCAGAAGTTTGACGCCGACCTGCTGAAAAACGAGCTGGGCTGCAACGCGGTGCGGACTTCGCACTATCCCCAGTCCCATCATTTCCTGGATCGTTGCGACGAGCTGGGCCTTTTGGTGTTCACCGAGATTCCCGGCTGGCAGCACATCGGCAACAAAGCATGGCAGGCCCAGACCGTGGAAAATACCCGGGAGATGGTAATGCAGTATCGGAACCATCCCTCCATTTTCCTCTGGGGCGTTCGCATCAACGAATCTCAGGACAACGATCCGCTGTATACGGAGACCAACGCCGTGACCCATCGTCTCGATCCCACCCGGCCCACCAGCGGCGTTCGCTATCTCCAGCACAGCAGCCTCTTGGAGGATGTCTATTCCTTCAATGATTTCTCCTACAACGGCACCGGGATCGGCTGCCTGCCCAAAGCCCAGGTCACCCCGGATATGGAAAAGGGCTATTTGATTTCGGAGTACGGTGGCCATATGTTCCCCACCAAGGCTTTTGACAGTGAGGCCCATCGGCTGGAGCATACCCTGCGCCATGCCCAGGTGCTAAACGCGTATTGCGGCGAGGAGGATATCGCCGGCGGCTTTGGCTGGTGTATGTTCGACTACAA
>OLSL01001355.1_pt1 | contig 22893 bp, 25 predicted proteins | sample 1672511 | NCBI WGS metagenome assembly OLSL01 (sample SAMEA3136694, study PRJEB25190) | human gut metagenome | biome: human gut; feature: human-associated habitat; material: faeces | place: Austria | collected 2013
AGGAGCGGGAGGACTACATCCTCGCCCTGTATCTGGCTCGTTACGCCGGTCTGCGTATCCACGAGTGCTTCCGCATGGACACCGCCGCGGCGGAGCGTGCGCTGCGCGAAAACGCCCTCACCGTAAAAGGCAAGGGCGGCAAGGTGCGTATCGTCCCCATCGAGGACGACCGTATCACGATGATGCTGCAACGGCTGCTGGAGAAAACGGAACGCGGCCACAAGCTGCTGGTGCCGGACGGCGTTCCCACCGAACGGGCCATCAATGCTATGCAGCAGTTTATCCTCCGCCACCGTGACGCCATCTGCGACCCCACCGCACCGGACAGACGCATTACCTTCCATGGACTGCGGCACACCTACGCCGCTGAAAAGTACACATCTCTCGTCAGCGGCGGCATGACACCGTTGGATGCCCACTTCACCGTGTCACGCCTGCTGGGACATGAACGCCCTGACGTGACGGATATCTATCTGGCGTCCGTGAAGGGAGGCGCTGCCCGTGGAGAATAAGTATCGTGATCTAAGAGACCTCCCCATGATTCTGCGGGTAGAGGACTTAATGCCTATCCTCGGCATCGGACGCAACACCGCCTACGAGCTGATCCGCGGCGGACAGATACGAAGCGTCCGCATTGGTAGGCAGATTCGCATTCCGAGGGAGGCTTTGCTGGAGTTTTTAGATGGGAGGATAATTTAAATGACAATGCCGCAAAGAAAAAATTTGCAGGATGACCTCCTGCTGTCGTATAATAATATTATGATCTTCCCTGCGCGGCAAAAGGAGGGAATCATTCATGCCGCGTAAACCAAGTAAGCCCAAAACCACACGCCGCGGAAAGAACGAAGGCAGCGTCTATCGCCGCAAGGACGGCAAGTGGGTCGGTCAGGTGACAGTGGGCTATCACCCCGATACCGGCAAGCCCATCCGCAAATACACCTACGCCAACACCCGTGAGGAAGCGGCGCACTGGATCGCCCTGACGCTGGTTTCCGAAACATCCAAGGCCGTCCCTTCGCTGGTATCCGAATTGCTGCTGAAGGACTTTCTGCACCGCTGGCTCACCACGTTCAAAACCTATGAGGTTTGCAGCCGCACCATGGAGTTGTATTATTCCTGCGAACGGTTACATATCGTTCCTGCATTGGGAGACATCCCCGTGGCCGAGTTGACAGCCTCCCGCATCCAGACGTTCCTCTATTACCTGCAAGCGGAAAAGCAGCTCTCCCGCCGCACCACTTCTTTGGTGCGCAGTATCCTGATCCAGCTGTACGACTACGCCGTAGAAATGTCTCTGGCCTCGATCAATCCTGCACGCAGCACAAAGCTGCCCCGACAGCCGCAGCGTCCGGAAGCGGAGGAGAAAGTTATCCCTATCGCCCAACGAGAAGCGGTGCTGGCTGCGGCGCAGAAGGATCCTATCATGCGCCCCATCATCACCACGCTGCTGTTCACCGGCATGCGTATCGGTGAGTTGCTGGCACTCCAATGGAAGCATATCGACTTTGCGACCCACACCATCACCATTGCGCAGTCCGTGACACGGGAGCTGACTTTTGATGAGAACGGGAAAACAATAGATATGACCGATGTGTTGGGCTCCACTAAGACCCGCACGTCCCGTCGCGTCATTCAGGCACCGGAGTTGGCGCTGAATCGGCTGCGGGAATGGATGCGCTATGTGGCGACTCTGCCGAAGGGTCTGGAGGTGCTGACACCGGAGGGCTTCGTTTTCATCAGCACACGCACCATGTCCATGCGAACATACAGTGGCTTCCGCGCCAGTTATCGCCATTTTCTGGATCGCAACGGCTTTTCCGGCGAGGGCTTGAATCTCCATCGGTATCGCCACACCTACGCCTCTATGCTTTTGGAGCAGGAGATCAATCCCAAGATCGTCCAGAAACTGCTGGGCCATCGGGACGTGTCCACCACGCTGGGCATCTACACCCATGTGGTGCCGGAGGTATTCGCCGGCGTTGCCGCCGCTGTGGATACGGCCTCGCAGCAGTTGATGGACGGCACCTACACGCCCAAGCGTAGCGCAGAAGCCGTCAGGGCGCAGCTACAGCAAATCGACCCGATGTTATCAGAGGACATGACCGTGAATCTCAAGTATTTGTAAGGCTCTCAGGACCCAAAAGCCGTACAGCTTAATACAGCTTGAGACCTAAAACAAGGCAATATTTGAAAACACAAGTCAGCAAAGTGTCCGTCACACACAGACATTGAAAAATCCATCAAAAACGAGAAAAACCTTGGAAACACAAGGTTTCCAAGGTTTTTTCTTGGTGGAGACTGCTGGACTCGAACCAGTGACCTCCTGCGTGTGAAGCAGGCGCTCTAACCAGCTGAGCTAAGCCTCCGAATTGTCGGCGACCCTCGGGGTGCCGACATGGTGACCCGTACGGGAATCGAACCCATGTTACAGCCGTGAAAGGGCCGTGTCTTAACCTCTTGACCAACGGGCCGTCTTTCGAGGGGTATACCGGAGAGATGCTCACGCATCTCTCCGGTGTGGTAGCGGCGACTGGATTTGAACCGGTGACACTGCGGGTATGAACCGCATGCTCTAGCCAACTGAGCTACGCCGCCATGTCATCCTCGACAGGCACGAGTTACTATACCATATTTCAGCTCCCTTTGTCAACAGCTTTTTTGCAAAACCGGGAGAAAATACGGGGGACGCGGCTGGCGCCGTGTCCCCCGTGCGTCAATTTATTAATACATCCCCATGCCGCCCATGTCGGGTGCGGGGGCTGCCGGTGCGGGGGGCTGGGGCTTGTCGGCCACCAGGGATTCGGTGGTCAGCACCATGCCGGACACACTGGCGGCATTCTCCAGGGCGCTGCGGGTGACCTTGGCGGGATCCACGATGCCGCTGGCGATCATATCGCAGTACTCCTCCTTATAAGCGTCGAAGCCGTAGCCGTTCTTGCCGGCGGAGCGCACCTTCTCCAGCACCACGGAGCCGTCGATGCCGGCATTGGCCGCGATCTGGCGGATGGGGGCCTCCAGGGCCTTGGCTACCAGGGACACGCCCACGCGCTCGTCGCCCTCGGTGCTGTTCAGCAGCGCGGTAACAGCGGGGATCACGTTCACATAGATGGTGCCGCCGCCGGCCACGATACCCTCCTCCACAGCGGCCTTGGTGGCGTTCAGGGCGTCCTCAATACGCAGCTTCTTCTCCTTCATCTCGGTCTCGGTGGCCGCACCGACCTTGATGACCGCCACGCCGCCGGCCAGCTTGGCCAGGCGCTCCTGCAGCTTCTCCTTGTCGTACTCGCTGGTGGTCACACCGATCTGCGCGCGAATCTGGGCCACGCGGTCCTTGATGGCCTGCTGGTCGCCCATACCGTCCACGATGATGGTGTTCTCCTTGGTCACCTTGATCTGGCGGGCACGGCCCAGCATATCAATGGTGGCATCCTTCAGCGTCAGGCCCAGCTCCTCGCTGATGACCTGGCCGCCGGTCAGGATGGCGATATCCTGCAGCATCTCCTTGCGGCGGTCACCGAAGCCGGGGGCCTTGACGCACACCACGTTCAGCACGCCCTTCAGCCGGTTCACCAGCAGGGTGGACAGGGCCTCACCCTCCACGTCCTCGGCGATGATAAACAGCTTCTTGCCGCTCTGCAGCATCTGCTCCAGCAGGGGCAGGATGTCGGAGATCACGGAGATCTTCTTATCGGTGATGAGGATGTAGGGATCGTCCACGACGGCCTCCATCTTCTCCATATCGGTGGCCATATAGGGGGTGATGTAGCCGCGGTCGAACATCATGCCCTCCACGACCTCGCTGTACGTCTCGGCGGTCTTGGACTCCTCGATGGTGATCACGCCGTCGGCGCTGACCTTCTCCATAGCCTCGGCGATCAGCTTGCCGATGGTCTCGTCGCCGGAGGACACGGTGCCCACGCGGGCGATGTCATCGGTGCCGTTGACCTTCTGGCTCTGCTCCTTGATGGCGCCCACAGCGGCCTCCACGGCCTTGGCCATGCCCTTCTTCATCACGATGGGGTTGGCGCCGGCGGCCAGGTTACGCAGGCCCTCACGGATCATGGCCTGTGCCAGCAATGTAGCGGTCGTCGTGCCGTCGCCGGCCACGTCATTGGTCTTGGTGGACACCTCGCGCACCAGCTGCGCGCCCATGTTCTCGAACGGATCGTCCAGCTCGATCTCCTTGGCGATGGAAACACCATCGTTGGTGATGAGGGGTGTGCCGAACTTCTTATCCAACACCACGTTGCGGCCCTTGGGGCCCAGGGTGACCTTTACGGTATCCGCCAGCTGGTTGACACCGGCTTCCAGCGCCTTGCGGGCCTCGTCGCCGCGCTTGATGATCTTTGCCATATCTAATGCCTCCAAAATTGAGAATAATTTACAAGAGAACACGCAAACTTAAAGCATTTGCCGCGGCGTGTACGCGGCAAAGCACATCACTCCACGATAGCCAGGATGTCGCTCTGCTTGACGATGATATACTCCACGTCCTCCAGCGTCACCTTGGTGCCGGCATACTTGTCGGTGATGACCTTGTCGCCGGCCTTCACGGACATGACCACGGTCTTCCCGTCCACGGTGCCGCCGGGGCCCACGGAAATGACCTCTGCCACAGAGGGTTTCTCCTTGGCGGAGCCGGTCAGGATAATGCCGCCCTTGGTGGTCTCCTCCGGCTCGGTCATCTTCAGCACCACACGGTCAGCAAGCGGTGTCAGCTTCATAGTTGGTTCCTCCTTGTATTTCTATTTTTGATAAAACAGTTTCAGCGTTAGCACTCAAAATGCTTGAGTGCTAACGCTGATTATCATACCACACTATGCGGGATTTGCAAGGGGGAAACGGAGAAATTTTGAAAAATTCACAAAATGTTCAAGCGCTGTCCTCAGCCGCGGGCCGTCCGGTTGCAGGAGCAGCCCTCCGGGCCGAAGAAGTTCAGCTTTTTGTCGTGCAGCTTAATGGTCACATCGCTGTTGACCACGCTCTCGCCGTCCAGGCAGGTGACGATATCCGGCTTCTCCGAGTGGATATGTACCACCTTGGGACAGGAGCAGTGCGCGTATTCCGGAAACTTGGCGTACTCGCCCCTGGAGTACGGCCCCACAAATTTCAGGAACGTGCGGCGGTTGACCTCCCTGACCACCAGGGTGTTCAGCACGCCGTCATCCATCCGCGCCTCGGCCACAGGCATAAAGCCGCCGCCGTAGTACCGGCCGTTGCACACAGATACCAGCGACCAGTCGCCCTCCGTGGTCACATCGTCCAGGGTGATGGTCCAGTGGGTGCCGATGCCCTTGAACAGGAAATTCACCGCCAGAGAGTAGATATAGCTGCCCTTGCCGTCCAGCAGCGGGCTCTCGCTGTATTTATGTACGTCCCGGGCCACCCGCGCGTCGATGCCGGAGCAGGCGATGGTCAGCGCGACGCGGCCGTTGACGTCGATGGCGTCCATAGGAAACTGCGGGCCGTCCCACAGGTTTTCGGCGTCCCGGAACTTCTCCATATCATCGCCGAAGTTCTTTAGGAAATCGTTGCCGGTGCCCACGGGGATCACGGTCATGGCGGCGTTGTCATAGCCGATAATGCCGTTGGCCACCTCGTTGACGGTCCCATCGCCGCCGCAGGCGTAGAACCGCAGTGCCTCGCCCGTCTCGCAGAGCTTTTTCGCCAGCTCCGTGGCGTGGCCCTGCTTTTTCGTCAGGATGCACTGCACGTCCAGCCCGTGCTTCTGCCGCAGTGCCTCCGCCATATCGTAGATCTTCTGCCGGCTGTCGGTCTTGCCCGCCGTGGGATTGATGATAAAAATATGCTTCATCGAGGCTCTCCTCCTCATCAACATATTAGAATTTCGTTGAATTTATTTCGAAAGCATACGGGTAATTGTATCATGTTTCTGCAAAAGAAAGTGAACAAATTGAAAATAAAGTCATATGCCGGGGATTTATTAAGGCAGGGCGGAAAAGATGGCCCCCCTAACGGCTCAGATTTTTCGCTGAGGCGCGGCGCGGCAGCGTAGGCGTACTTTGTGTACGGCAAGCCGCCGCAACAAAGCATCAGCGGAAAAGATGGCCGTCAGACATTGCTTCCGTACATGAACACGTCGCACTTGATCATGCCGTTATAGAGCTTGCGCTTTTTGTCCGCCGGCTTGCCGAAGCAGCGCTCGAACTCCGTGTGGCTCGAAAGCACCAGTGTGCGCCAGCCTGCGGGCAGCGTGCGCCACGCCTTGCCGAAGGCGCGGTACAGCGCCTCGGCCTCCTGCCTCTCCAGCAGACGCTCGCCGTAGGGCGGGTTGGTCACCAGCTGGCCATAGGGGCTGTCCCGGTGGAATTGGGCCGCGTCGGCCACCTGGAAGCGGACGCAGTCGTCCACGCCGGCCTTGCGGGCGTTGTCCCGGGCAATGTCCACGGCGCGGGGGTCAATGTCGCCGCCCCAGATATCGTACTGCCCATGAAATTCCCTGTCCTGGGCCTCGTCCGCCGCGTCCATCCACGCCTCGGCGGGCAGGAACGCCCAGTGCTGGGCGTCGAACCGCCGGTCCAGACCGGGGGCGCGGTTTTTTGCGATGAGCGCCGCCTCGATGGGGATAGTACCGCTGCCGCAGAAGGGATCGCAGAACGGGTCGCGGCCCCGGTAGCGGCTGAGGGTCACCAGTGCCGCCGCCAGCGTCTCCCGCAGGGGCGCCTCCACGCCTACGGCGCGGTAGCCCCGCTTGTACAGCCCTTCGCCGCTGGCATCCAGGCCGATGGACACCTGATCCTTGAACACGGAAAAGCGTATCTGGTATTTTGTCCCCGTCTCTGGAAACTGATCCATGCCGTAGTGGGCCTTCAGGCGCTCCACCACGGCCTTTTTGATGATGCTCTGACAGGCGGGCACGGAGTGCAGCTGGGAGGAGATGGAGTAGCCCTTTACCGGGAAGGCCGCCTCCCGGGGCAGAAACTCCTCCCAGGGGAGGGCGCGGACGCCCTGGAACAGCTCCTCGAAGCTCCGCGCCGGGAACTGTCCCAGCAGGGCGATGACCCGGGCGCCGCAGCGCAGATTGATATTCAGCCGGGCGCAGTCCGCCCAGCTGCCCTGACAGAGCACACGGCCGTTTTCCGCACGCACGTCGGCCAGGCCAAGGCGCTTGATCTCGTCGGCCACCAGCTTTTCCAGCCCCAGCAGGCAGGGGATCTCGTAAGTTATCATGGGATACACCTCGGTTTCTTGACTACCAAAGAGTATACCGAAAAATACCAGGGCGCGCAACCTAAATTTCCGGTGGCTTTTCGGGGCCGCTTACGCTATAATGGGGAATGTAAACCTGAGGTTGCACCATGCGCGGCACATCGGCAGGCAATTTTACGGAAATGCAACCTGAACGTGATAGACTTTTCCGTCGGTGTCCCGTATACTGACGGCACTGAAAGCAAAGGAGGGCACATATGGCATTTGGTGATCGGCTGGCAGCGGTACGGCGCGGCAATGGACTGACACAGGAGCAATTCGCCGAGCAGCTGCAGGTCTCCCGCCAGGCGGTGAGCAAATGGGAAAGCGGACGGGGCTACCCGGAGATGGAAAAGATCCTTTATATCTGCAACCGCTATCAGGTATCCATCGCCGACCTGTTCGCCGAGGAGGCCCCGGTCCCCGCCGCGGCGGCGGAGGCACGCCCCGCGCCGGAGCAGGAGGCCGCCCCCCTGCCCCGCGCCACGCTGGGCAGCGCCGTGGGCGCCTTCCTGACCAACCTGTCCCCGAAGAACAAATGGCTGGCCGCAGGTGTGCTGGTAGGCATCGGCGCGCTGGCCGGGATCATCGGACTCATTTTGAGAGGAGGCGACACAGACATGGCGACAACGATATGGATCGCCGCCATCATTATTTTCGGCGTGGCGGAGGCCGCCACCGCCGGGTTGACATCCATCTGGTTCGTCCTGGGCAGCGTGGCCGGACTGATCGCCGCGGTATGCAGCGGGCCTGTGTGGCTGCAGGTGGGGCTGTTCTTCGCGGTGTCCATCGCGGCGCTGGCCTTTACCCGGCCGCTGGTGGCCAAGCTGATGAAAAAGGATATCAAGCCCACCAACGCCGACCGGGTACTGAACAATGTGGGCCGCGTGACAGAGCGCATCGACAACGCGCTGCCCTCCGGCGCCGTCTATATAGACGGTAAGACCTGGACGGCGCGCAGCGCCGACGGGGAGGTCATAGAGCCGGACGCCGCCGTGCGTATCCTGCGGATGGAGGGCGTGAAGCTCATCGTACAGAAGGAGCCTTGATATGCCGTATGTTCTGGGCGGATTGGCCGCCATACTGCTGGGCGTGGTCGCCCGCATCATTCACCTCATCCATAAGCATACTACGACTATGAAACAAACAGGAGAATAAGGAGGAACTACTATGCCGACACCGGGAACCATCGCCATCATCATTCTGGTCATTCTCATTCTGGCCGTCATCGTCAGCTGCATCCAGATCGTCCAGCAGTCCAAGGCCTATGTCATCGAGCGCCTGGGCGCGTTCCACAGCGTTTGGGGCGTGGGTATGCACTTCAAGCTGCCCTTCATCGAGCGCGTGGTGAAAAAGGTCAGCCTGAAGGAGCAGGTGGCCGATTTCGATCCCCAGCCAGTCATCACAAAGGATAACGTGACCATGCAGATCGACACCGTCATCTATTTCCAGATCACGGACCCCAAGCTGTACACCTACGGCGTGGAGTACCCCATGAGCGCCATCGAGAACCTGACGGCCACCACGCTGCGCAACATCATCGGCGAGCTGGAGCTGGACCAGTCCCTGACCAGCCGCGACACCATCAACGCCAAAATGCGCTCCATTCTGGACGAAGCCACCGACCCCTGGGGCATCAAGGTCAACCGCGTGGAGCTGAAGAACATTCTGCCGCCCCGGGAGATCCAGAACGCCATGGAGAAGCAGATGAAGGCCGAGCGCGAACGCCGGGAATCCATCCTGCAGGCCGAGGGCGAGAAGGCCAGCAAGGTGCTGATCGCTGAGGGCGAGAAGCAGTCCACCCTGCTGCGGGCCGACGCCGCCAAACAGGCCAAGATCATGGCCGCCGAGGCCGAGGCGGAGTCCATTCTGAAGGTGCAGCAGGCCATGGCCGACTCCATGCGTATGCTGAATGAGAACGCCCCCAACGACCAGGTCATCAAGCTCAAGGCGCTGGAGGCGCTGGAGAAGGTGGCTGACGGCAAGGCCACGAAGCTCATTATCCCCAGCGAGATCCAGGGGCTGGCCGGTCTGGCCACCAGCGCGAAAATGCTGGTGGAGAACGACGCGCCCGCCGCGGAGTAAAGCTATGGCAAAGAAAGAGCAGCGCTTTATCAAGGTCATGGAGGACAGCGGCTTTATCAGCAGCAGCGAAGTACTGGTGGATACCCAAACCGGTGTGCAGTATCTCTACCACGCCGTGGGCAATTCCGGCGGGCTGACGCTGCTGGTGGACGCCGAGGGCAAGCCCCTGCTGTACCGCAAGACGCCGGACGCACCGGAATTCTGAGAGGAGGGCTCGCTATGATCATTACCACCACCCCCACCGTAGAGGGTCGCCGCATCACGGAGTATAAGGGGATCGTATTTGGCGAGGTCATTGCCGGCGTTAACGTGGTCAAGGACATCGCCGCCAGCTTCAGCAACTTTTTCGGCGGGCGCTCCGGCACCTACGAAAGCGAGCTGATCAACGCACGGGAGCAGGCGCTTTATGAACTGGAGCAGCGCGCCCTCCAACTGAACGCGGACGCTGTGGTGGCCGTGGATGTGGACTATGAGGTGCTTGGCTCTGACAACGGCATGCTGATGGTCACCGCCAGCGGCACCGCCGTCAGACTGGATTGATAAGTTCTGACAGAACCGCCATGGAAGAACGCAGACGTTCCTGCCCCCTGTGCGGGGCGAAAATGACGCCGCCCCGCTGCGCCAGCTATCTGACCACGGCGGACGACCCAACCCTGCCCCTTATGGAGCGGCACATGAAGGTGCTGATCTACACCTGCGAGACGTGCCGGTATGTGGCCATGTTCGCGCCGCCGTCGCCGCTGGAGGAATTTGAGAAGCGGCAGGCAGAGGAGCAGCCATCACCGACCCGGTAGAGAAATTCATGTATAACTTCCGGGACTATTCCGACGAGAAGCTGCAAAGGGTCGTCGACGGCAGGGACTACACCCCGAAGGCAAAAAAGCCACCCACGGCCTGCTGTACCGCAAGACGCCGGACGCACCGGAATTCTGAGCAAAAAAGGAAGCACCCCGCGGGGTGCTTCCTTTTTTGCTTCGCTTTATGACTCCTCCTGGGCAGGCTTGAACACCAGGGCGGCCATATCCGCCAGCGTCTTCTCCGACGCACCGGTGTCCGCGGTCAGACTGTACGCCAGGCCGGGAGCGAGGTCACGCCAGATGATGCAGCCAGCGCCGCCCGCGTCCCAGCGAAGGACGGTGGGACACCAGCGGAGCTTGCCCTCCGCCGTCAGGCTGCCGCCGGTGAAGTCGGAGATGTCCGGTATTGTTTCTGAAACGTCCAAAGTGGGGGCCATGCGGTAGTGCCAGGTAACGCTGTTCAGGGTAAAGGAGACTTCGGTGACGGTCTCACCGTTCAGGTCAAAGAGGTCATAGTCCAGCACGTCCGCGCCCTCCGGGGCGGTGGGGACGGTGTAATACTGGGCGTCCATCAGGGTAAAGGCGGTGACCAGCGGCGCGCCGCCGTCCCAGGCCATGCAGTACCACTGGATACCGGCGGACGTGTCGTACCAGCCCACGGCGCCGTCGTCATAGACCAGCAGCGTCAGGCCGTTCACCTGATAGGTGTCTGTCGGGAGGGTACCGTCCGGGGCAGGCAGGGGCTGGCTGGCATATGCCGCGCCGTAGTCGTAGTCATAGCCGTCCAGCAGCACGGTACAGGACACGCCGGTGACGGCGCCCTCGCCGTCCTGACGCCACCGGTAGTCAGAGGTCAGAGACGCGCCCTCCGGCAGGGCCAGAGAGGCGGAGAGAGGCTCGGCGTCCAATACAGGCGGCATGGCGACGGAAAAGCTCTTGTCCATGGCGCCGAAGTCGGCGTCCGCGCCGGCGGTATTGTCACCGATACCGGCGGACCAGGGCTGCCACAGAGCCAGGGCCAAGGCTGCGGCGCAGAAGCACGCGGCCAGAGCACCCCAGCGGCGCGCCGCGCCGCCGCGGGGCAGGGGACGCTGGGCCTCCTCCAGCAGATCGTCATCGATGGCGTCCATCCAGCGCTTCATTCTGTTGTCGTTCACAGCATCCCCTCCTTTTCCAGCACGGTACGCAGACGCTGACGGGTGCGGAAGAGGGAGGATTTGACCTTCTCCTCGCCCGCGCCGCAGCTGTCGGCGATCTCGCGGATGCTCTCGCCATACCAGTAACGGCGGACGAAATACGTCCGGCTCTGCCGGGTCAGCTTACGCAGGAAGTCGTTGAGCACACGGCGGAACTCCTGCTGCTCCAAGGCGCGGACTGCGCCGTCCTCGGCGGGCAGGCAGCCCTCCAGCTCCTCGAAGGCCACAGTCAGGTCGCTGCGGCGCTGGGCGGCGCGGTTATAGTCGCACTTGTCCAGGGCCAGGCGGCGGGTGACGGTGGTAATGTACGCCGCCAGCGAACGGGGGCGCTCCGGCGGAATAGCGTTCCACAGACGGAGCCACACGTCGCTGACGCACTCCTCCGCGTCCCGGGCGTCCGGCAGGATGTGCCGGGCGGCGGCAAGGCAGCGCTTTTCGTATTTCTCCTGCGCGGCGCGGAGGGCCTCCGGGTCGCGGCGGAAAAAATGATCTATGATCTGAGCGTCCTCCATCGGGCACTCCCCTTTCTGTGTGTATCGGTCAGACCATCATAGCACACAGAAAGGGGAAACGCCATAGGAAATCAGAATTTTGCCAGGAATGCGTCGGGTACGGTGCAGCCGTCGGGCAGCACCTCCAGCACCACATAGTTGCCGTTGACGGTAACGGTGGCGTTGTTCTTCCACATACCGGCCTCCTCGGGGTAGTTGGTCTCGTCGGCCATGGCGTCCACGCGGGCCTGGAAGCTCTGGCGAACGATCTCGGCGTCGGCGGCGCTCTCCGCCTCCACCATGGACACCTCGCAGGAGGTGGCGGTGGGCGAGATGAAGAACACGCCCTGCTTCAGCTTGGCGTTCTCCAGGCCGGGGTAGTAGCTGTTCAGGATCTCCACAGCCGTCTCCTCCAGCAGCACAGGCGCGTTGTCGCCCAACTCGTCCTGCACCTGCTTGATACCGGCCTCATACGCCGCCCGCAGGTCAACGGTCTGACCGTCGGTCTGCGTCTGGTCATCCTTTTTCTCGCCGCCGATGTTATCCTCCTTCTGGCCGCAGGCCATCAGAGACAGCGCCATGACCAGCGCCAGCAGCAATGCAGATATCTTTTTCATCATGTAAGCACTCCTTTCGGGCGCGGGGCAGGCCCCGCGCACTTTACCGTTTCCGGAAGGACGGAAGCGTCCTCCGGTGGACAGCGAAACGCCGCCCTCTGCCAATACTGACGGCGGAGAACAGCGTTTGGTTTCGCTTTTTCGTTTATCGCTCATGGGGCTTGGGGGCGTTCCAGCCCTCGGGGAAATTTTGCAGCACCCAGTGCCGGGTGTGGTCGATGAACGCCTGCGTGGAGTGGGAGAGGGCGTTCTTGTCCTTGACACAGATGCCGATGTCCCGGTGGAACACCTTGGGCAGGGTGCTGGCAGCCAGCGGATAGGCGCACTTGTAGAGCATCAGCTCCTCCATGACGCTGATACCCAGGCCGCCGGAGACCATGGCCAGAATGGTCTGGTCCTGCTGGACGGTGTATTGGATCCGGGGCTGGACCTTGTAGTGATCGAAAATGGCCTGGATCTCATAGTCGTCGCCCTCATCCAGCAGGATGAGCGGGTACTGCTCCAGGGCCTCCGGCGGGAAAGGCTGGCGGCCCGCCAGCGGGTGGTCGCAGGGCAGGATGACCTTCCACTGGTCCCGCTGGAGCAGCCAGTAATCCAGATACTTCTCCGCCGGGGTAGGCAGGGAGATAAAGCCGCAGTCCGCCTGACCGTGGAGGACCCAGTCGGATATCTCGTTGTTGAAGTTGGAGGGCAGGAGCTCGAACTCGATGCGGGGGTACTTTTCCTGAAATGTCTTGAGCATACCGGGCAGCCACTTTTCCGACACACTGGTAAAGGTTGCCACGCGGATAAGACCGGTGTCCAGTCCCCGCAGATCCTCGGCGTGCTGCTCCAGACGGTGGGACAGGGCGCACATCTCCTGAAAATACGGTGCCAGGGCGCGGCCGTCCGCCGTGGGGGTGACACCGCCGTGGCTGCGGACCAGCAGCGTAACGCCCAGCTCCTCCTCCAGCGAGCCGATGGCGTGGCTGACGCCGGACTGGGTGAAATTCAGGGCGCGGGCGGCGGCGGTAAAGCTGCCCAGCTCCACGGTCTTGAGGTATATCTGGTATTTGGTGACGGACATGGGGACACCTCCTTCAGGTCCAGTATAGCATATCTCACCATGTGCTGCAAAGTATTTTTCATGGTTTTGATGATAATCATGCGTTTTACAAATCACTTGTCCTGTGCTATGCTAAAGATACGTTAAGAAGCCCAAACGAAAGGAGGCGCTGAGCATGGTGCTGAACCTCATTCTGGCCGGCCTGGTGGCGGTCCTGGTGGTTACGGGTATCGTGTCCAAGGCAACGGACAAGTAACCCAACACCCTTTGTTTTCTATCCTTAATTTTTCTCCCTATTCCCCTTCAAATTGGTGAATGCCGGCGCGCCCTCCCAACGTGCCGGTGAAAGGACGCCGCCCCCTTCGGGCGGCGCCCTTTTTGCTCCGGACGCAGTGCGGGAGGTGATCGCTTTTCCTTGCTATTTCATGCGGCGTATGGTATGATACCGGCGTTAAAGAGAAAGAGGTATTGCCTATGGACCAGAAAAAACTGCATATTCTGTCGCTGCTGGCGGCGCTGACCGCGGCCACCATCTTCGGCATGAGCTTTATGTTCTCAAAAATGGCGCTGGCCACAGCGGCGCCCACAGTGCTGCTGGCTTTCCGGTTCACGGTGGCGGTGGCGGCCATGTCGCTGGTCATCACGCTGAACGCTCTGGTGGGCAAGGTACGCGGAAAGCCGCTGTTCGCCTTCTCTCTGAAAGGAAAGCCGGTGGGAAAGCTGCTTCTGCTGGGTATCGTGCAGCCGGTGGCGTACTTCATCTTCGAAAACTACGGCATTCTGTACACCTCCGCCGCTGTGGCGGGGACCATCATCGCGGCGGTGCCGGTGTGCTGCATCCTGATGGACGTGCTGGTGCTTCACGAACGCGTCACCCGGCGGCAGGTACTGTGCGCCCTGGGCGCGATCGGCGGCGTAGCGCTGATCTCCGCGGGCGGGGCGGTGATGATCTCGGCGCTGGGCCTGCTGTTCCTGCTGCTGACCATGCTCAGCGACACGGTGTACTATGGGCTGAGCCACGATGCCGCCAAGCGCTTCACCCCCTTTGAGATGACCTATGTGATGTTTGTGGTGGGCATGGCGGTGTTTATTCCGGTGGCGCTGATACAGGCCGGCGGGATAAGCAGCGAGCTGATCACCGCTCCGGCGCAAAGCGGCAGCTTCTGGCTGGCGGTGCTGTATCTGGGCATACTGTCCTCCGGCGTGGCCTACGGACTGCTGAACTTCGCCAACAGTCACCTGACGGTCTCAGAGAGTTCCCTGTTCTCCAACGTGACCACGGTGGTATCGGTGCTGGCGGGCGTGCTCTTCCTGAAGGAGGATTTCAGCCTGTGGCAGGCTCTTGGCGTAGTCATCATTCTGGTGTGCGTGTTCGTGGCCAACGTGTCCGGCGGCGAAAAGAAATAAAAAGATCTCCCCCGACCGGGGGAGATCTTTTTATTTGCGGATGAGGGTCCCGGCCTTCACGCCGGTCATTTCTCCGTTCTTCACGGCCAGCCGGCCGGCCACCAGCACGGCGTCCATACCCAGGGCCGTTTGGCAGGGGTCCTGATAGGTACCGCGCTCGGTGAGGGCGGCGGGGTCGAACACACACAAGTCCGCGTCCGCACCCACGGCGATAACGCCCTTACCCGCAAGGCGAAGGGCCTGTGCCGGGGCCTGGGTCAGCTTGTGAACGCCCTGCTCCAGCGTCAGCACACCCTGTTCCCGGACGAAATGCTGTAGCAGACGGGTACAGCTGCCGTAGACCCGTGGATGGGGCATCCCCTCGGTGGGGTAGGTGGCGTCAGAGATCAGGCAGCTGAGGGGACTGCGGAGGATAGCGGCGATGTCTTCCTCCGCGGCCATGAAGTCGATCATAGTCACCTGGCAGTGCTCGCGGATCAGCAGGTCGCAGCAGGCGTCCAGCGGGGATTTGTGCTCCATGGCGGCCTCCTGGGCGATGCTCTTGCCCAGCAGCGGCGCGTCCTCCGGGCAGTGAAGACTGCTGAGGAAGATGCCGTCCCAGCCGGCCAGCTTGGCGATGTCGTCAAATCCGCCGCCGTCTTCAATACGGTGAGCCAGCGTCTCGCGTTCGTGGGGGTCGGCCAGGCGGCGGACAACGGCGTCCATGCCACCCTCCAGAAACTCCGGCGGCAGGATATGCAGCAGCTGGGTGGAGCCGGCGGTGTAGGGGTACACGTCGCAGCCCACATCCAGCCCCTCTTCCTTCGCCCGGTGCAGCAGCTCCAGGGCTCGGGGTATTTTTTTGCCCCAGTTGTCCCGGCCCATGGCTTTCAGGTGGCTGATATGCAGAGGGACCCGCAGTTCCCGGGCCACCAGCAGCATCTCCTCGATGGAATCGCAGACACCCGCGCCCTCCTGCCGCATATGGACGGTGAGGGGGATATCCTGCCCCGCGATGGGTGAGAGCGCACGGATCAGCTCCGCCGTGGTATAGAAGCACTCCGGGGCGTAACCCAGGCCCAAAGAAACGCCCAGCGCGCCGTCGGCCAGAGCCTGCTCCAGGGCGCGGTGCAGGGCGCGGTAGTGGCGGTCCTCCAGGTGCTCCAGCTCATAGCCGGCCGCGTCCGCCCGAAGGACGCCGGCACCGGCCAGCATACCCACATGGACGGGGATATCCGGCACAGAGGCGAAATAGTCGGCGAGGGTATCCGTCACCAGCTCCGGCGGGAGAGCGCCGGTGATGGGGCGCAGGTAGTCCCGGATGGCGTCGCCATGGGCGGGGCCGAAGGGGGCGGCGCTGAGGCCGCAGTTGCCGTTGACGATGGTGGTAAGGCCCTGACACAGCTCCGCCGCGCCGAAGCCCGGGCGGAACAGCGCCGCGTCGGCGTGGCGGTGGATATCAATAAAGCCGGGGGTAACGGTCCTGCCGGCGGCGTCGATTACATGAGCGGCGGACGCTGCGGACAGATCGCCGATGGCGGCGATCCTGCCGCCGGAAACGGCCACATCGGCCGCAAATGCGGGGCGGCCCGTGCCGTCAACAACGGCGCCGCCCCGGATAAGGGTATCAAACATGGTCTGTGCCTCTCTCCTGCTTCCCTGCCGTCAGGGGCAGGGAGATACTAAAGGTGGTCACGCCGCCGCTGCTGTCACAGCGAAGGACTCCCCGATGGGCATCCACGATGGCTTTGGCAATGGGCAGGCCCAGGCCGAAGCTGTCGCCGTCGGTGCGGGCGTCGTCGGCGCGGTAAAAGCGGTCAAAAATGCGGGGGAGCTTGTCCGAAGGGATATCCGGCCCCTGATCGGTCACGGACACCACAGCGCGGCTGCCCTGCCGGACGGCGGTCAGGCGGATGGGCGTGCCGGGGGCGGCGTATTTGACGGCGTTATCCAGCAGCACCGCCAGGGCCTGGCCCAGCTTGGCGCCGTCGCCCCGGACAGGAAGAGACGGCGCAATATCGTAATCCAGCACATGGCCGGCCTCAAAAGCCACCGGCTCAAACCGCAGGGCGGCGGTCACCGTCGCCTCCGACAGGTCGGTGAGGGTGTCCGGCGGGCTGCCGGCGTTCTTCTGGGCGCGGAAGAGGGTGAGCATATCCTCCACCAGGGCCTTCATGCGGCGGCCCTCCGCCCGGATATTGTCCACGTAGACCGCCTGCTCCGGCGAAGCGCTCTGCTCCAGCAGCTCGGCGGAGGAGAGGATGACCGTCAGAGGGGTCTTCAGCTCATGGCTGGCGTCGGAGAGGAACTGCTCCTGCTGGGCCCAGGCGGCACCTACAGGCTTGGTAACCACACCGGAGAGCAGGTAGCTGCACAGAAACAGCACCACCAGCGCCACGCTTCCCACCAGCGAGCAGGCGCTCAGCAGCGTCCGCAGGGACGTATATTCCAGATAGGTGTCGGTAAAGGCGATAGCGGTAGTGGTGTAGCCCCGCTGGCGCAGATAGCGCAGATGAAATTCGTCCAACGTGCCGGCGTCCTCGTCCGCCGCCAGGGCGGCAGTGACGATCTCCGCCATGCGGGTCTCGTCGCTGAGGTCATAGTAGCTGTTGCCGGCCACGCGGACGGTGCCGCTGCCGTAGACCTCGGCCACAAAGCAGGGGATGCTGTCCATGCCGGGCTGGCTGCGGCCATAGTCGCCCTGCTCCAGCGCCTGGTACAGCTGCTGCTGCACATTCTTGTGATAGTTGCCCCGGGAGATGAAGTACACCGCCGCGAACACCGCCAGCAGCACCAGCGAGATCAGCAGCATATTGGTGGCCACCACCTTCCAGCGAAGGTGCCGGATCATGCCTCCACCTCCAGACAATAGCCCACCATACGGAGGGTCTTGATCTTCACAGTGGATTGCAGATGGGTGAGCTTGCGGCGAAGGAAGGAGATATAGACCTCCACGTTGTTGTCTTCGGCGGCGGAGTCGTAGCCCCAGACCTTCAGGATCAGCTGCTCCTTGGAGACGATCTGACTGCCGTTCCGCATCAGCAGCTCCATCAGGTCGTACTCCCGGCGGCTGAGGCGGACGCTTCGCGGGCCGCATTCCAGCAGGAATGTGCCCATGTGCAGCGTCAGGTCGCCGAAGGCCGTCACCTCCGGGTCGGCAGCGGCGTCCTCACCGCCACGGCGCAGCAGGGACCGGATACAGGCAAGCAGCTCCTCCGGCTCAAAGGGTTTGGTCAAGTAGTAGTCCGCACCGGCGTCCAGGCCGCGGACGCGGTCATTCAGCTCACTGCGGGCGGTGAGCATCAGCACCGGCAGGCGGCTGCCGCCGCCGCGCAGCTGGCGCAGCAGGGCGAAGCCATCCATGCCGGGAAGCATGGCGTCCAGCACCAGCAGGTCGTAGATATCGCTGCGGGCGTTGTCCAGGCCGGAGATGCCGTCATAGCACACGTCGGCGGTGTAGCCCTGGCGGCGCAGCAGGTCCTGCAGGGTGCCCGCCAGGCGCTTTTCATCCTCCACGATCAGTATACGCATAGCCGCGCCTCCCTTTTCATGGCTTACAGCCCCGTCTCGGACAGGGTCAGGATCTGGGTCAGGGACGACTCCTCCATCCGGTAGATGGTGGTGTCGCCGTCCAGGGCCACATAGCGGCCGCCGTCGCCGGTGGACAGGCCGACGGCAAGGATCAGCGTCCGCTCGGCACTGTTGTCAGCCAGGTAGTTCACCGTCAGCGTGACCTCCGGCGTGTCCAGGCCGCAGACGGCGGCCGCACCCTCCGCCGGGTCGTAGTCCACGCAGGCGGTGAGCGTCAGGGCAGCGATCTCATCAGCCAGGGCGGCGGTCTTTTCCGTGACGTCCCGGTTGGCGCTGCGACGGGTACCGTCCTCGGCGGTGTAGAAGGAGACGGCGGCGGTGCCGTCGGCGCGCAGCAGACTTACGCTGACCAGCCTGTCCGGCTCGATGACCGGCAGAACGGGCAGGACCGCCATGGCGTAGATGCTGCGGCTGAGCAGCATCTTATTTTCGTCAGAGGTATAGCGCACCGTACCGGCAGGGGTGAGCACATACCAGCGGCCATCCGCGGCCTGGTCGCCGAGATAATAGACGACGTCCACGCCGTCGGAGGTGACGGTGATGTACTTCTTGGGAGCCTCCAGGCCATAGACGGCCAGCTCCTGCACATCGGCCACCGTTTCGCCGCTGTCCAGGGCGGCGGGCAGGGCCAGCAGGTCCTCCAGCGCCGTCTGGTCCAGGGGGAAGGCGGGGTCGTCAAACCAGGTCCAGGCGTCGGTTTCGTCCTTTTCAAAACGGAGGGTCACATCGCCGTCGCACAGGGCCAGGGCGGTGACGCCTTCTACGGGCGGGGCGGTCTGGGTGGAGGCGTCCACCATCTCTTTACCTTTTGTATTGCCGCAGGCGGACAGCAGCAGCGTCGACCCCAGTAAAAACGCCGTCAGGCGCAGAATTCGCTTCATCATGGCTTCGGTTTTCTCCTTTACTTTCGTTTACTTTCCGTTGCTTTTGCTGTATACATTTGCGTTCGCTATATGTTACGTTCGCTTTCAGTATAGCAACTTTTCAGGAAAAAGAAAAGTACATTCCGTGAATTCTCCCGTTCCCGGCGGCGCGGACGGACGAAGCACAAAAAAAGACCGGCCCGGGCCGGTCTTTTTTTGTCGTTACCCACAGAGATGCGGCAGGTGTGCCGTAATGGCCGAGACGGCAACTCCGCGCCGGTCTTTTTCTTTGCGTTACTTGCAGAGATAGCTGAACCAGCCCTCGCTGCTGCGCTGCTCGAACACATCCCAGCCGTCGGCCTTCAGCTTTTCCAGCACCTCCGCCGCCCGGTCGTCGATGATGCCGGAGCAGAGGAAGAGGCCGCCGGGCTTCAGGAAGGGACGGACGTGGGGGCTGAGGCCCATGATGACATCCGCCACGATGTTGGCCACCACGATATCGTAGCCGGCGCCCATCTCCTGCCGCAGGGCGGCGTCGGTGAGCACATCGCCCCAGCGGACGGTGTAGCGGTCCTTCCCGATGCCGTTCAGGGCGGCGTTCTCATAAGCCACGTCCACGCACTTCTCATCGATGTCGCAGGCGAAGGCGCTCTCCGCGCCCAGGCGCAGGGCGGCGATGGACAGGATGCCGCTGCCGCAGCCCAAGTCCAGGACACGCTCGCCGCCGTGGATGTGGGTGTCCAGCGCCTGCAGGCACAGGCGGGTGGTGGCGTGGCTGCCGGTGCCGAAGGTCAGGCCGGGGTTCAGCACCAGCTTCACCCGCGTGGGGTCGGCGGCCTCCTCCCACTCCGGCACCACCAGCAGGCGGCTGCCGATCTCCATGGGCTTGTAAAACTGCTTCCAGTTGTTCTCCCAGTCCTCGTCGGCCACGTCGGCCATGGTCAGCAGCAGGGGCGCGTACTCCGGGTGCTCCTTTTTCAGTGCCGACATGGCCATACGCACGGCGGCCACGGTGCCGTAGGCGTCCTCGTTCCGTTCCAGATAGAACGTCACGCGGCTGACGCCCTTTTTCTGCGCCAGCAGATCGTCATCCACATAATCCCAGTATTGGCGGTTGTTCTCCAGAAAGCTCTGAAAGTCCGCCTCGTCGTCGATCATCACGCCGGTAACGCCCTGCTGCTCCAGCATGTCCGTCACCGCGTCCAAGCCCGCGTGGCTCGTGTCGATCTTGAGTTCCAGCCAGTCCATAGGATGACCTCCCGCAAAGTTGAAATGCACCGTACACCGCCAGCGGCGACGGATCTTGCGTCCTGCCGATGGCAAGCCTCTAACGGCAATGGATCTTGCGCCAAGACGAGGCGCGGCGGCACAGGCGTACTTTGTGTACGGCAAGCCGCCGCAACGAAGTATTGGCGCAAGAGACGCGCCGTTATCTCTTGGTGCCTACGAAGAATATGCCCATGGTATTCGGCCCCGTGTGGCTGCCGATCACAGGCCCGATGTAGTTGATATAGACCTCCTTGACGCCGTAGCGGGCCTTCATCTCCTCGGCCACGGCGCGGGCCTCCACCTCGCAGTCGGCATGGCAGATGAACATGACCTGCTCGCTGGGCTCGATGCCCAGCTCGGCGATCTTGTCGATGAGGGCCTTCAGGCTGGCCTTGCGGCCGCGGACCTTGCTGACGGGGACCAGCTTGCCCTCGTCGGAGGTGTGCATGACGGGCTTGATGGAGAGCATGGAGCCGAAGAACGCGGCGCCGGCGCTGAGACGGCCGCCCATCTTCAGGTAGTTCAGGTCGTCCACGGTGAACCAGTGGTCGATGTGGAGCTTGTTGTCCTCCACCCACTGCACCAGCTCCTGAGCGGAGAGGCCCTCGCGCTTCTTCTGGACGGTCAGATAGAGCAGCAGGCCCTGGCCCAGAGAGGCGGAGAGGGAGTCCACCACATAGATGTTGGCATCGGGGAACTCCTCCTTCATGTCCTGGGCGGCGATGCACGCACTTTGGTAGGTGGTGGAGAGGGCGCTGGAGAAGTTGATGCTGACGATGTCCTTGCCGGCAGCCAGAATGGGGCGCATGGCCTCCTGAAACTGGCCTACGTTGGCGGCGGAGGTGGTGGCCAGCACGCCGCCGCGGATCTTGCCGTAGAAATCCTCGAAGCTGATGGCGCTGCCGTCCAGCAGGTTGGGGTAATCGTGCCCATCGATGTGGACGGTCAGGGGCACCACGGTCAGCTCCAGCTCCTTGGCCATGTGGTCGGTCAGGTCGCAGCAGCTGTCGGTCATAATGACATATTCGCGCATGGGATAAACCTCCTTGGGAGTGATATTTCCCCGCTATCATAGCATGAAAACCGCCGCAGGAAAAGAGCCAAATTGTAAATAATACGGAATATTACCATCGATTGACAAGAGCAAACACGCCTGACAGCGTGTCTTTCCGGCGCTTTTTGTCCTTTTCGTCTTGGCGGGCGCCGTCTGCATCTCAAAAAACAAAAATCACTCGAAGATCCATCGTTGGCAGGTGCCTTGCAGTTTTGCCGGAGCAGAAATGCAACCAGACAAGGAAAGCCCCGCAGAGCATACTTTCCGTATGGTCAAGGGGATCGACGCAGTATGGGCGGATTTCTGCCCGGCAATACCGTGTTTGCCCTTGTTCTTCGATGGTAAGTACACCATAATACAAAAGTTGCCCTGCGTCAAGTTGAAATCTTCCTCCTCTCGACCGAAAAAACCTCCGGAAAAAACACTTGCCAGATGGATCATACTTCGGTTATAACAGAACATATATCCGGCGGATCTGACCGGGTATCCCATAGAGAATGTGAGATCATAAATGTCACTCTGCCCATGTCGGACGGCGAAGGGGCATTTCTTTTTTGCGCTCCGGAATCTGAGAGCAGCTCCCATGAACGCAGGAGGGCAGTTCTATGCCGAAAACAAAATGGGGATCCGTTATTTTTACCGCCTACAAATTCTTTGACTCCAAGGAGCCTCTCTTTTTTGCGGTGCTGGAGGATATCCACACCGAGGGCTTCGCCGCGGCTCAGCACTCCTTACAGGGAAACGCCGCCCTGCCCCCGGCAGAGCGTGGGGCGGCCATTCCGGCGGCCTGCCGCTGGCTGTCGGAGACACGGGCGCTGGTGTTCATCGAAAACGACGCCGAGTTCCTGCTGCGCCGTCTGCCGCAGGACATCCTCTCCAGCCACTGCCATGACGATGAGGGACACATCCGGGCGCTGCTGGAGGAGAGCGGCCTGTGTCCCCGTGGCGGCACCGCTCTGGCCGCCGCCCGGGGCCTGATCCTGACGCTCTCCCACCAGGATCAGATCGGTCAGCTGTATCCGCAGATCCTCTCCCTACTGGTCTGCGGGGCCTGCCGGGAGCTGTTTTAACAGGGGAAGGCTGCAGCGATGTGGCTTTTCCAAGGGATATCGGTTCGCCCATTCTAACCAAGCATTTTACCCGATGGTCAAATTCCCCTACCTGCCAAGTCACAGGAAGGAAGGTACGTTCATGGAATGTGATAGTTCCGTTTTCTCATTGTCCGACACCTCCTGACGTTTTCATGATACGCAGAAAGCTGCCGAGGCACAAAGATGCGATATATGACAG
>OLSL01001366.1_pt1 | contig 22736 bp, 18 predicted proteins | sample 1672511 | NCBI WGS metagenome assembly OLSL01 (sample SAMEA3136694, study PRJEB25190) | human gut metagenome | biome: human gut; feature: human-associated habitat; material: faeces | place: Austria | collected 2013
ACCTATGAGAGCTGGAGAAAAAGAAGGTGTAGAGTATTATTATGTAGATAATGAGAAGGCATTGGAGCTTGAAGCGGCGGATAAAGTAATAGAGATGCGGATATATAACACAGTGTATGGAGAGTGGAAGTATTTTACAGTTGATGATGGGCAGATCAGGCTTGGAAGCGGTGACAAGTACATTGTTATAGGTACTATTGAGGCTTACAATAAATTTTGTGCATACTTTGGAAAAGATGCAATATTACCGATATATATAGAAGTCGATGATGGAATAAGGCTTATGAGAGCTATCAACAGGGAACAGAAGCAGGAAGTACCACAGTATGAGGAAATGTGCAGGCGTTTTCTTGCAGACAGTAAAGATTTCTCGGAGGAAAAGATTAAGGAAGCCGGAATTAATCAGAGATTTAGCAACGATGGAACAATAGAGGATTGTATCAGGGACATCAAAGAGGCAATTAAACAGCAGCTTTTATAAATGCAGTAAGAGTGAGTTGGCTTGAATTGTCTTAATGATATTTATATGATACAATTATATGATGGTGGACACGAAAGAGAGTAAAGTTATGGATATAAAGATTAATGATATACAGACATCATCTTCAGTTCAGCAGGTGAAGAATACAGAGAGTACGGACAGTAGTTTTAAGTTTACTCTTATTAGTAATATAGAAGAAAAGGATCTTCAGGAAAAGCTTGGCAGTATGATGGAACAGATTACTGAGCAGGGTGAGAAGATTGCAAAGCATATGGATATTAAGGATATGCGAAAGTACAGGGAGCTTGTTAAGGGATTTCTTAACGAGGTTGTTAACCGTTCCCATAAGTTCTCAAGAGAGAACTTTCTTGATAGACGAGGCAGACACAGAGTATATGGTATTGTTAAACTTGTGGATAAGAATCTTGATGAGCTGGCAGGAGAACTTGTTAAAGAAGAGAAAAATCATCTTGAGATTGTAGGAAGAATTGATGATATCAGGGGTTTATTGCTTGATATATCAGCATAAGATTGGAGTATATAATGAGCACATTTTCAGATATTTATGGATACGATACAATTAAAGAGCATTTACAGAACGCAATTAAATTAGATAAGGTATCACACGCTTACATTATCAATGGAGGGCTTGGTGCTGGAAAGAAGATGATTGCCAAGATATTTGCAAAAGCATTACAGTGTGAGGCAGAAGGCGATAATAAGCCTTGTAATAAATGTCATTCCTGTATACAGACAGAGTCAGGCAATCAGCCTGATATAATATGGGTACGACACGAGAAGCCTGCAAGTATAGGTGTAGATGATGTAAGAGATCAGATAATATCAGATATGCTTATTAAACCATACTCAAGCCGTTATAAGATATACATTATAGATGAGGCTGAGAAGCTTACAGTGCAGGCACAGAATGCACTTCTTAAGACTATAGAAGAGCCACCAGCGTATGGTATTGTTATATTTCTTACGACTAACGCAGACATTTTCTTACAGACTATTATATCAAGATGTGTGCTTCTTGATTTAAAGCCATTAAAGGAAAGCGTAGTTATGGATTATCTTAAGGATAACTATGACGTGTCAGAATATGAACGTAAGTTTGCGGCTGATTTTGCACAGGGTAAGATTGGACGTGCTAAGACTATTATAGAAAGTACGGAATTCGCACATTTAAAGAATGATGTTATGCACGTTATCAAGAATGTGAAGGATATGACGGCGGCAGACATAATGGCAGTTGTTAAAGATGTGACTAATTACAAGCTTACAATAGACGATTATCTTGATCTTATGGCTATGTGGTTCAGGGACGTGCTTATGTTTAAGAGTACCAATGATACGAATTATCTAATATTTAGTGATGAGATTTCGCTTATCAAATCGCAGGCTGAGGTTATGTCATACGAAGGAATTCAGGATATACTTAATTCTATAGATAAAGTAAAGGTAAGACTTAAGGCCAATGTTAATTTTGACTTATGCATAGAACTTCTTATTATGGCTATGAAAGAGGATATGTAGGCAGTTAGTGAATAATTGGCTGATGTTAGGAATTAATATTTGGCAGGATTGGAGATTAAAAATAGATGACTAAAGTTGTTGGTGTTAGATTCAGGCAGGTGGGCAAAATATATTTCTTTGCACCGGGACAGTATAATGTTGAGGTTGGTCAGCACGTTATTGTTGAAACAGCAAGAGGAATTGAGTATGGCCACGTTGTTCTTGGTGAAAGAGAGGTTGAGGATTCAGCAGTTGTACAGCCGCTTAAGGCTATTATCAGAATATCGACACCTGATGATGATGAAAGGGAAGCTAAGAACAGGGAAAAGGAAAAAGAAGCGTATAAGATATGTCTTGAGAAGATTAAGAAGCATAATCTTGAAATGAAGCTTATAAAGGTTGAGTATACATTTGACAATAATAAAGTATTGTTCTACTTTACAGCGGATGGAAGAATTGATTTCAGAGAGCTTGTAAAGGATCTGGCAGCAGTATTTAAGACAAGAATTGAACTTCGTCAGATTGGTGTAAGAGATGAAACTAAGATATTAGGCGGAATTGGTTCTTGTGGAAGACCATTGTGCTGTGCAACATATATGCCAGAGTTCATACCAGTGTCAATTAAGATGGCAAAGGAACAGAATTTATCGCTTAATCCATCAAAGATATCGGGTGTGTGTGGAAGACTTATGTGCTGTCTTAAGAATGAGCAGGAAACTTACGAGGAGCTTAACAGCAACCTTCCTAATGTGGGAGATTATGTTACTACACCTGAGAAGTTAAAGGGTGAGGTATCAAGCGTTAATGTGTTAAGACAGCTTGTTAAGGTAATTGTCACACTTGATGGAGATGAGAAAGAGATAAGAGAGTATCCTGTTGCTGAGCTTAGATTTAAGCCTAAGAGAAGAAACGACAGAATGAATATAGATGATAAAGAGTTAAAAGAACTCGAAGAGCTTGAGAAAAAGGAAGGAAAAGCCCATATTAATGATGACTGATGCTAAGATTAATGCAGGTATTAATGCCAATGAGAGAATTGATGACTTATGCAGGGATAATCTCAGACTAATCCAGAATACAGATGTGTTCTGTTTTGGAATGGATGCTGTGTTGTTGTCTACATTTGCGAAGGCCGGAAAGAACCAGAAGGTGCTTGATATGGGTACTGGAAATGGTGTAATACCAATTCTTATGCAGGCGAAAAATCCAGGCAGTATGTATACAGGCTTGGAAATTCAGGATATCAGTTATGACCTTGCTGTCAGAAATGTTGAACTTAATAGTCTGTCAGACAAGGTTAATATTGTAAAAGGTGATATTAAAGAAGCTTCACATATTTTAGGTGGGGCTTCTTTTAATGTGGTTACAAGCAATCCACCATATATGAATGAAAATCACGGAATTGTTAATCCTGAGAGTGCCAAGGCAATCGCAAGACACGAGCTTCTATGCAGTCTTGAGGACGTTGTAAGGGAAGCTTCAAAGTGCCTTAAGGTTAAGGGACATATGTATATGGTTCACAGACCATCAAGACTTGTAGATATATTTACTTCTATGAAGAATAACCACCTTGAGCCAAAGCGTATAAGGCTTGTGTATCCGCATATAGATAAGCCAGCTAATATGGTGCTTATAGAGGCGGTAAAGGGCGGACGTTCACAGCTTATAGTGGAAGAACCACTTATTGTATACAATAGCGATGGAAGTTACACGGAAGAACTTTTAAAAATGTACAATTAGTATGAATTTAAGAGAGGAGCAGTATGGAAGATAATATTACAGATATTGATTATGATAGTGTGCAGGCACATGAAGAATTTAATGGCTCTCATAATAATAGCGGAGTTGGGCAGTTATATTTGTGTGCAACTCCGATTGGTAATCTTGAGGATATTACGTTCAGGGTGTTAAGGATATTAAAGGAAGTTGATATTATTGCGGCGGAGGATACGAGAAACAGCATAAAGCTGCTTAATCATTTTGAGATTAATACGCCGATGACAAGCTATCATGAATATAACAAGTATGATAAGGCAAAGGTGCTTGTTGAGAAGATGCTTAAAGGAATGTCAGTCGCTGTAATAACTGATGCTGGAACACCTGGAATATCTGACCCGGGAGAGGAGCTTGTAAGGCAGGCACTTGCATCAGGAATTAAGGTATCATCAGTTCCTGGTGCGGCAGCGTGTATAACGGCACTTACAATGTCGGGACAGGCAACAAGACGTTTTGCATTTGAAGCATTTCTTCCGGCGGACAAGAATGAGCGTAAAGACATATTAAAAGAGCTTGAAGATGAAACAAGAACAATGATTATATACGAAGCTCCACACAGGCTTTTAAAGACACTTAAAGAGCTTTCTGAGGTGTTAGGAGGAAGCAGGGCAGTTACTATATGCAAGGAACTTACCAAACGCTATGAGAATAGTATGGTTACAACGCTTGCAGAGGCGTGCAGTTATTATGAGAATAACCAGCCAAGGGGCGAGTATGTTCTTGTAATTGCTGGAAAAGACAGAAATGAGCTTAAAGAGGAAGCACAGGCACAGTGGCTTACTATGTCTGAGCAGGAACACGTTGATATGTATATAGCACAGGGACTTGATAAAAAAGAGGCTATGAAGGCAGCAGCCAGGGACAGGGGCGTATCTAAGAGGGATATATATAATAAGCTTCTGGGAAATTAGTTCTTAAAAGAAAAAATGTTACACAAATGTTAAAAACTTATATAAAAGAGTGATTAAAAGAGAGTCTTAGCTAAAATAAATTTAAGAGTAAATTTTAAAATTATAGGTGGAGTGGTACAAATCCCCTTCTTTGTCAGATAATATTTCTGGTAAGGAAGGGGATTTCTTATCTTCTAATCTTCTATTGTATGTTCATTGATAATTGCCTTAATGGCCTTATAAAGGTAAGGCTTGAGCCTGTCAATATCAGCTGGTTCTTTGTAAAGGATTGAGCTGTAGCATGTTGAGCTTATAAGCTCGACAATCATAAACAGCATAATCTCGGGCTCGTTGAGGTTAAGACCAGAGTCTTCAAGCATTTCATAGTAGATATCTTTAAAATTAATGTCGTCATCAGCGACATTGGTTGTAAGAGCCTCTTTAAATATTCCCCACGACAGGTTCTTTGATATAAATGTAAGAAGTGTCTGGTTGGTGTTAAGCACATTAATTATGTGGTCAGCAATAAATATAATCTCCTCAGTAAATGTAATTGTAAACGAATGGTCATTAATCTGCTGTTCTTTTATATGAAGCTCTAATGCACTCACTGCATTTTTAAAGAGCTTGCTTGCCTCGTGAGAAACGAGCTTATTTCTTATATCATATTTATCTTTGAAATACAGATAAAAAGTTCCCTTGGCAATTCCAGCTTTCTGTGAAATCTCGGCAATTGATGTCTTGGAAACACCCTGCGTTGTAAAGAGCTTAAAAGCTGTATCTAAGAGGGAAGTCCTTTTCTGTTGTTTGTTGTTCTCAAGTTTTCCCATAAAATCTCCAATCTAATGCAGGCATAATATTAGTTGTTCTGTCAATTAATATTCTACCATGTTGAAAATAAAAAATCTATAAAAAAATGACTTTTAGTCATTTTGAGTATTGACTATCGGTCATTTTGTGCTAGAATAACACTTGCAAAGAAAATGACCAAAAGTCATATTTGAGAGATCACGGTCATATGTATTGAATTGATAATAAATGTAATTAATTAAGAGAGTTATTAATTATTGAGAGGTTATCAGTCCAATCAAAGTAAAATTACGTCGCAGACGTAGAAATGAGGCGAGTTATGGAAAAGTTTGGAAAAGTAATTGTTAAACTCAGAATTCCAATTCTTATTCTGAGTTTCCTGCTTCTTATTCCATCTGCAATCGGATACTTTAATACAAGAGTTAATTACGATATTCTGTATTATCTTCCGAATGAGATAGAGACTATGCAGGGTCAGGACATTCTTATGGATGACTTCAATAAGGGTGCATACGCGATGGTCGTTGTCCAGAATATGGATACGAAGTCTACTGACAGACTTATTAAGAAGGTAGAGAATGTAGACCACGTTGCACAGGTTATTTCTTACACAGGAATAGTTGGTGAAGATGTTCCATCTGAGATTGTTCCATCAAAATTCAGAAAGTATTTCGAGAATGACAGCACAGATACAACTTTATTTGCAATATTCTTCGATAATACAACTTCAAGTGATGATACTATGAATGCTATCATACAGATAAGAGAGCAGACAGAGGGTCAGGCCTTTATAAGTGGTATGTCAGCAGTAGTTACGGATACTAAGAATCTTTCGGAGAAAGAGACACCACTTTATGTACTTATAGCAGTAGTTCTTGTATGTATCGTGCTTGCTATATTTATGGATTCATTTCTTGTACCAGTATTCTTTATGATAAGTATAGGAATGGCAATTGTATACAACCTGGGTTCTAACATTTTATTAGGTGAGGTTTCATATATAACTAAAGCTCTTGCGGCTGTACTTCAGTTAGGTGTTACACTGGATTATTCAATCTTCTTATGGCACAGCTACAAGGAAATGAAGGAAATATATCCGGATGACCACAAGGAAGCGATGGCAGTTGCCATTGGTAATACACTTACATCCGTAGTTGGTTCTTCTATAACAACAGTTGCAGGTTTCATTGCACTTTGCTTTATGAGCTTCACACTTGGTCTTGACCTTGGTATCGTTATGGCAAAGGGTGTTGTATTCGGTGTTATCGGTTGTGTAACAATCCTTCCATCATTGATACTTACATTTGACAGGGCATTAGAGAAGACAATGCATCGTGAGATTATGCCAAACTTCGATAAGCTTGCTACATTTATAGTAAACCACTCATGGATATTTGTAATTGTCTTTGTTGTATTATTAGGACCTGCTATATATGGACAGAATCATACATCAGTATATTATGATTTGTCTGATACACTTCCAGATGACCTTGCCTGCTCACAGGCTAATAAGAAGCTGGAAGAAAACTTTGATATGAATTCAATCTATATGATACTTGCTGACTCTAGTATGTCTACAGATACAGCTAACGAAATGCTTGATAAGTTAGGTGATGTAGACGGTGTACAGTTCGCACTCGGACTTGACACAGCACTTAAGTCTGGTATTCCACAGGAATTCTTACCGGCTAAGACAGTATCAGAGCTTAAGGGTGAAGATTATCAGATAATGATGATTGCTACAGATTACAAAATAGCATCAGATGAAATTAACAATCAGATTAGTAAGGTGAATGATATTGTAAAGTCTTACGATTCTAAGGCAATGGTAGTTGGTGAAGCTCCTTGTACCAAGGATCTTATCACTATAACAGATAAGGACTTTAAGACAGTCAGTGCGGTATCAATAGTAGCTATATTTGTTATTATCCTGTTCGTACTTAAATCAATATCGCTTCCAATTATACTTGTTTCAGCAATCGAATTTGCTATATTTGTTAATATGGGTATTCCATATTTTACGCATACACAGATACCATTTATTGCATCAGTAGTTATCGGTACTATCCAGCTTGGTGCAACAGTCGATTATGCTATTCTTATGACAACAAGATATAAGAAGGAAAGAAGCCAGGGATACGCTAAGAAGGAAGCAATCCAGATAGCTCTTTCAACATCAATACCATCAATTATTGTTAGTGCGCTTGGTTTCTTTGCCGCAACATTTGGTGTTGGATGTATAGCTTCAGTTGATATGATTGGTTCGCTTTGTACACTTATGGCGCGTGGTGCAATTATAAGTATGTTCGTAGTTATCTTCATACTTCCATCATTGTTTGTATTATGTGATAAGCTCATTATCAATACAAGTATAGGATTTAAGCCTAAGAAGAATCAGGATATGTAATCAGAAAGATGTATGAACGGGTCAAAGGTGTATATGCCGTAACAGATATAAGAATATATCAGGAAGTAAGAAAATGGAGGAATAGTTATGGTTAAGAAGACTTTATTTAAATATAGTTCAGTATTATTAAGTGTTGTTCTTATTGCTTCAACACTTACAGGCTGTGGCACTAGCACAGCATATAATCAGACAGGCAGTGAGGTTGCAATAAGCAGTGAGGCTGCTTCTAATACAGAGAATATTATAACAAATGCTATTAAGAACGAGCTTTCAATATCAAATACAAGTACATTAAAGACAAATACAAGAGACGAGATGGTATATGTATTTGATAAGGCAGACGGAACTCAGGATCACGTTCTTGTAACAGAAAAGGTTACTGATTCTAAGGGCGAAACAACAACTAACCAGAGCACATCTGATAAGACTGCTCCTGTTTCAATAAAGGTTACTTACAAGTTAAATGGTGTTGAAACTAAGCCAGAAGATATGATTGGCAAGAGTGGTAAGGTTACTATCAGATATGACTATACTAACAATGAGAAGAAGAATATAACAGTTAATGGAAAGTCACAGATAGCTTATGTTCCATTTACTATGATTACAGGAACACTTCTTCCAACAGATAAGTTCAGTAATGTAGAAGTTACTAACGGCAAGGTAAGCAAGGTTGGCGATAATATCATTGCACTTGGTATGGCTATGCCAGGCTTAAAGGATACTTTAAACCTTAAGTTTGATGGTGAAAGCCTTGATATGGATATTCCAGAATACTTTGAAATATCAGCAGATGTAGAGGATTTCGAGCTTGATATGTCTATGTCAGTTGCTACAACAAGCACACTTAATGATATAGATACAGATGATTTCTCACTTGCTAAGCTTGAAGATAAGATGAATGAGCTTCAGTCAGCAGCTGACCAGCTTACAGATGGAACAGTTACTCTCCAGAATGGTACACAGACACTTTCTGACAGTATTCCAGCACTTACAGATGGCGTGAACCAGTTAAATGATGGTGCAAGCCAGCTTAAAGATGGTATCTATGCTTATACAGATGGTGCTACAGCTCTGGCAGCAGGTGCAGGACAGCTTAAGGATGGTATCAGTGCATACACAGCAGGAGCTAACCAGCTTGGTGCAGGTGCAGGACAGTTACAGTCAGGTTTAAAGACTTATACTGATGGTGTAGGAGCACTTAATGCAGGTTCAGGCACATTACAGAGTGGTCTTTCAACATATACAGGCGGTGTTGCCAGTGCGGCAGCAGGTGCAGTTTCATTACAGACAGGTTTAAAGGCTTATACAGATGGTGTTGCTAGTGCAGAGGCAGGAGCTTCACAATTAAATGAAGGAATAAAGAGCATTAAGACAGCACTTATTGGAAATGTTGTTAAGGAACTTGCAGCTAATTCAACAGCTTATAAGATGAATTCTGTAGCAGACTCAACAGGAAAGACTGTTATGGAGCAGGCAGCTGATTTACAGAAATTAGGAACAGCATTAGGTCTTAGTGATGTAACTATAGCAACAGACCTTAGTGATCTGGGTAAGAAGAGCAGTAGTGAGGCAGCAACAGATATATCAGCTTATTTTGTAAAGTATCTTACAGCTTATACAACTAATATAATAACAGAGACATATACAGAAGCTATGACAAGCGGTAAGCCATATTCTCCACAGGTATCACAGGCTGGTTCAAAGGATTATGTATATGTTAACCAGTTAGGACTACTTATTAAGGCTGCTGGTAATATAGGGGCTTCAAGTGCATTAGATGCAGTTGTTAGCAATCTTAGCAATAATGAAACTATTAATGCAGCATTAAAGCAGCTTACAGAAGGAAGCCAGTCATTAACAGACGGACTTGGTGAACTTGTTAAGAATAACGATACACTTAACGCAGGTGCATCACAGCTTAATGCAGGACTTGCACAGCTTAGTGGTAACAATGATACACTTAATGGTGGTATAGCACAGATAAGCGCAGGACTTGCACAGCTTAGCGATAACAATGATACACTTAATGGTGGTATAGCACAGATAAGTGCAGGACTTGTACAGCTTAACGACAATAATGATGCACTTAACGGTGGTATTGAACAGATTGCAGGCGGTTTGGGCACACTTAATTCTAACAATGAAGCTTTAAGAAGTGGTTCTACACAGCTTGCTGATGGAACATCAACACTTAAGTCATCTTCTGTAACTTTAGCAGATGGCGTAACACAGCTTAATGATGGTGCTATAACACTTAAAGATGGTATGGCAGAATTCAATGAGACAGGTATTAAGGCTATTACAAGTCTTGTTGGAGATGATGCTGATACAGCAGTAGATACAATCAAGGAAGTAATCAAGCTTGGTCAGAATTACAACACATTCCTTGGTAAATCAGATGGTAAGGACAATTCAGTAACATTTATATATAAGACAGCTGAATTAACTAAATAAGCTTACTTTTCCAAAACTCTCATATATAAATTATGCCGGCCCGGTCGGCGGAAAGATTAATAATCTTTCAAAAAATCCCCACAGAAGTTCATATCTGTGGGGATTTTACTATGCAGTCAGTGTGTTATAGGTTACGCTGTTAGACAGCATAGCTATATGTTAATATAATTACATAGACATTATAAATGCTATGATATGCTTTTAAAATAATCTTCAAGCCTTGTAAATGTCTTAATAAGTACAGCTGCTTCATCTTCGCTTAAATCGTCAGTAATATGTTTAATCATATCCTGATGAAATTTCATATGGTGAGTGTATGCCGCATTACCCTTTGGTGTGAGGGAAGCATATACGACACGGCGGTCTTCTTCACTTCTTGTCCTTATTACATATCCCTTTTTAACAAGTCCGTTAATGCCGACTGTAAGAGTTCCCATAGTCACACCTAAGGCCTTGGATATTGTTCCCATAGTGCGTGGCTCTTTAATTCCGATAGCTTCAATTATGTGCATATCAGTAACTGTGATGTCAGAAAATTCATCTGTAATTAAAGCCTTTTCTTCAATGTTCATTATATCATTGAATAAAGTTACTAAAATAGAGTTCAATGATTCGTAAATGTCCATAGGTATTACTTTCCTCGCTTCAAAATATTTTTAATTATACAATGAAATGGTGTGTTAATGCAACAAAATACTGCGGTATTTATGAGTTAATGCGTTAAATACAATTTGCAATTTTATAGGATAAGTAGTATCATTAAATGGAGTATTATTTTGACAATATAGAGCAATAAAAGTACAGATTATTGCCATAAAATATTACTTAATATCAGGTTTAAAGTTTAATGATAGATGGAGGCACGTATGAAGTTCATAGCAATTGGCGAATTGATGTTAAGATTGTCACCACCTAACTATGAGAAGATAGTTACAACCCACAATTTCATAGTTAACTATGGTGGAGCAGAAGCCAACGTAGCAGTTTCACTCGCTAACCTTGGTGTAGATTCAACATTTTTTACAGTATTACCTAACACAGACCTTGGTAAGTCTTGTATCAACTACCTTAAGGCTAATGATGTACACACTAAGCACATTATCAAGTCTGACGGAAGAATGGGACTTTATTACCTTGAAGAAGGTGTTTCAGTAAGACCTTCACAGGTAATATATGATAGAGGAAGCTCAGCATTTGCTGAATATGATTATAAGGATGTAGATTTTGAGAACATCTTAAAGGATTATGACTGGTTACATTTAAGTGGCATCACACCAGCTCTTTCATATAACTGCCGTCGTCTTATAGATAAGGCTATCAAGGCAGCTAAGAAGCTTGGACTTACGGTAAGCTTTGATCCTAATTTCAGAAGTACATTATGGTCTTTTGAAACAGCAAGGGATGTACTCAGCAGATATCTTCCATATGTAGATGTACTTATAGGTATTGAGCCTATCCATGTATACAATGCAGATGGTACAGATGTTAAGGACGGCCTTACTATGGATCCATCATTTGAGGATATGGACAGAGTATTCAAGGCTATTGATGAGCAGTACCATATGAAAGCAATTGCAAGAACAGTACGTTATGTTCATTCAGGAAGTAATAACTCTCTTAAGGCTTTCTACTATGCTGACGGAAAGACTTACGAAAGCAAGACACTCAATTTTGAGATTGTTGACCGTGTTGGTGGTGGAGATGCATTCTCTTCTGGTCTTATCTATGCTCTTATGCAGAATGACTGGAAGCACGAAGATATCGTCAATTTCGCAGTAGCTTCTTCAGTAATGAAGCACGCTATCCGCGGCGATACTAACATCACAAGCGTTGACCAGATTAAGCGACTTATGAATAATGCTTCATTTGATGTGCAGAGATAATAAGCGTAGGTCATACAGAAGGAAGGTCTAAGGAAAATCAGTACTTGAATAATGATTTTCCCTAGACCTTCTTCATATGAGATTAATAACAGATAGATTATGGTTAATATACCGGAGGATATATGAAAAAAATAAAAGAACTTATGCCGGAGGCATATGATTTTAATGGAAAGCTTTCATTAAAACAGGCGATACCACTTGGACTTCAGCACGTTATGGCGATGTTTGTAGGAAATCTTACACCGTTGCTTATTATTACAGGAGCCTGTGGTATTGGAGCAGGAAGTGAGTATGCATCTATTCAGGTTGCACTTTTACAGAATGCTATGATTATAGCTGGTATTGTAACACTTATACAGTTGTTTTCAATTGGACCTGTTGGAGGCAAGGTGCCTATTATTATGGGTACAAGCTCTGGATTTATCGGAGTATTCAGCAGTATAACAAAGGTTATGGGAGGCGGAGTATTAGCCTATGGTGCAATTATGGGAGCATCCATTATAGGTGGTCTTTTTGAAACTGTGCTTGGTGCATTTATTAAGCCTTTAAGAAGATTTTTCCCATCAGTTGTAACAGGAACTGTTGTGCTTTCTATTGGACTGTCACTTATTTCTGTTGGTATCAATTCATTCGGTGGTGGAAACGGGGCTAAAGACTTTGGCTCATTAGAGAATCTGTTTCTGGCGTTTGTTGTGCTTATTGTTATATTATTCGTTAAGCACTGGACAAAGGGATATCTTAGTTCATCATCTATACTGATTGGAATTATAGTTGGTTATATTGTAGCAGCTATTATGGGCTGTGTGCTTCCACATACAGCAGTTAATGCTGAGGGAGTTGAATATACTAAGTCATGGGTACTTAACTGGAATAAGGTTGCAGAAGCTAAGTGGATTGCGATTCCTAAGTTCATGCCAGTTAAGCCAGTGTTTGACTTAAGAGCAATACTTCCTGTGCTTGTTATGTTTGTTGTAACAGCAGTAGAAACTGTTGGAGATATATCAGGTGTTATGGTCGGTGGAGTAGGAAGAGAAGCGACAGATAAAGAACTTTCAGGCGGAGTTATGTGTGATGGTTTAGGTTCATCGCTTGCAGCACTTTTCGGTGTGCTTCCTAATACATCATTCAGCCAGAATGTTGGCCTTGTTGCAATGACTAAGGTTGTTAACAGAATTGCACTTGCATCTGGTGCTGTATTCCTTATATTATGTGGTCTTATTCCTAAGCTTGGAGCATTAATATCAATCATGCCACAGTCAGTACTTGGTGGTGCGGCAGTTATGATGTTCTCATCAATTATTGTAAGTGGTATCCAGCTTATCACTAAGGAGCCGCTTGATGCAAGAAGGCTTTCTATTGTATCGGTTGCACTTGGTGTAGGCTATGGTATGGGTGTAAGCCCTGCAATCCTTGCACATACACCACAGGCAGTACAGCTTATGTTTGGTGAGTCTGGTATTGTTCCAGCAGCATTTGTAGCAATATTACTTAACATAATTCTTCCTAAGGATAAAGCTGAGGAAACGGTTAAAGAAGTTGTTTCAGAAGAAGCAGCAACAATAAAGGAAAAGGCTGTAACTAAATAAGGTACAGCAATTAGCGAAGATACCGGGAAAGACGAATAAGGCCATCAGGAGTATCAATATCATATAATTCATATTCATCCTGTGCAGGAACTAAAACAACCTGTGCAGGATATTTTTTTGCAATAAAACCGCCACCCTTGCCTTGTGGAAGATTCATCAGTTCATCATAATATCTGGCTGGGAATATTACAGGAGAACCAGGAGTTCCATTAAAAGCAAGACGGCATATCTTACTATTATTATTGAAATAATTATTATTGGCATTGCTGGATTTATCTGTGCTGTTACAAACAAAATAACTGCTGTTGTAGTAAATAAATAAAAGGCACAGCAGCTGAAGGCTTGTCTTAGTGATAAGCGGCTGGTCTGATGGAAGAAATAATATCCCTTGGGTGCAGCAGCTTTTGTGTCTGTTAGTTTCCTTTAGAATACGTGAAACACCAAGACGTACCATATCATTTCTGTAAGGCATATTGTGTTTTATGCAATGTATATGTTCCTGTTCACATATCTGTACAAGCTCATCATGCCGGGTTACAGCAAGAGTTTCACAAAAGTCTACGAAACGGCTTATATTTATCGCATTTTCAAAGAGAGTGTTGTTGTTGAAGGAGGCTAAAAGCTTGTTGGTACCGAATCTTTTTGACATACCGGATGCCATAATAATGCACGAAATAGAGCTGAAGGTGTTATCAATATCGATTAAAAGTACATCAGATCTGCTTTTAATACTATCAAGAAATTCCGTGGATTGTTTTCTGATGACAGCTAATACGCGTGAGTTATCAAGAAGATTTTTAATGTTCTCCTGAAAAGGGATACAGGAGCTTTCCAGATAACCAAGCTCGTCAATAACAAATACACTATCAGCAGAGGTCATAAGATGCTTCTTAATGGCAGGGCAGGCGCAGTTAATAAAGCCATCCTCTACGGAGGTCATGTTGTTGCCTTTTTTAGGGGAAACAGGAGTGAGTGTACGTGGTCTGCCAATCACATATTCTTTTCCATCATCTATAAGATTAGATTTAATAACAACTTCTGGTGTGTCTGTTCTGCGGCTTAGCAGATAATTGAAAAAATCAGACATATCCATAGTTTCTTCAATCTGGTTTAAAATGCTGTTTAACAGATATGATTTACCACTTCCCCGCTCTCCCGTAATAAACAAGTGCTTTTTATGGGACATTTTAAAAAAAGTAATTACAGCCAGAGCGTCTAAATAACAATTATCCATAGATTAAGTCACCTCATTTCAGTAAATGCTTTTATAACGTAGGCGTGTCTAGTGTAAATAGACATATATACGCAGTATAGGTATAGGCTATAATGCCACAACTACGCGGTGGGTTTTATGGTTAATGTCAGTACATTCAATGACATTAATATTATCATATATAAGAGACATCTTTTCATTAATAATATCAAGAGAGTCTGTATGTGTATTAATGGTGCTAAGGATTGTCCCAGACTTCATAAGAAGTATATTATCGCAGTATTCTAAAGCAAGCTCAGGGCTGTGAATACACATTAGGGCGCATCTGCCATCGGATACAATACTTCTTATGTGCTGCATAAGAAGATGACGGTTAGAAAAATCAAGTGCACTATCCGGTTCATCGAGAAGAAGCAGTGGGGAAGCCTCTATTATGGTGCGTGCCAGAATACATAACTGCTTCTGCCCTTCGCTTAAAGCTAAGAAGTCTGATTCGTATAAACCCTTAAGTCCAACCATATCAATAGCTTTATCCACACGCCTGAGCATATCTGTGGTGTAGCCTCCAAGTATGTGCATATGAGGATTGAAGCCAAGCAGACATACATCCCTGACGGTCATGCTTATAGTAAGATTGTTTCTTTGGGGAATGTAGCTTATGAGCTGTGCCTTTTTTTTAACAGAGAGGTTTTCAAGTAAGTGTTCATTAAGCTGACATTTTCCGTTGTGTTTTATAAGTCCCATGATGGCCTTAATAAGAGAGGTTTTACCACAGCCGTTATTGCCAATAACAGCATTAAGCTGTCCAGGCATAAGGTCAAAGCTTACGTTATCAACCGCACAGGTGCTGCCGTAATATACTGATATTCCGTCTGCGGAAAATGTATTATTGAATAAATCGGACATCATAACGCCTCCTTTTTATTAGCTCTGATAAGCAGAATGATAAGCAGTGGAGCACCAAGAAGTGAGGTAAATATACTGACTGGCAGCTCTGATGGGGATACACTTCTTGCCAGTATATCAGCAAGTGTCAGTAAAATAGCTCCTGTGAAGCCACTTGTTATGTATGTAAATATGTCATTACGCTTTGTAAGAAGTCTGGCAATATGAGGTGCGATAAGTCCGATAAAGCTTATAAGCCCCGTAACACATATTATTGATGATACTACTAATGTAGCAAGCATTAATATGATAAAACGCAGACTTGTTACATGTACACCTAGTGATACAGCTTCCTCTTCACTTGTAGAGAGAATGAGAATCTGTCTGTATAACAAAGCCATTATAATAAAGCCGGTAAGTGTCGTGAGAAATGGAATAGCAAGGCTGTCTCTTGAAATACCATTAAGGCTTCCCATAATCCAGTATTCGATTGAAGCAAGTTGTTTTTCAGGATCTGCAGCAAGCTTTAGAAACATAAGTATAGTCTGTGCCACAGAATGAATAGCTATACCGGCAAGCACGATAGTATAACTGTTTCTGCCAGGGACAAGATAAGCCGTAAGCAGAGTTATTATGAGTGCTGTAACAGCTCCGATAAAAGCAGATATGGAGATGACTGGAACAGAAGCAGAAACTGCGACTATTGCAAGAGCAGCACCGGCACTTGCACCGGAGGAAACGCCAACGATATCGGGAGATGCCAGAGGGTTTTTAAATATAAGCTGATATATATAACCTGATATTGAAAGCCCAAAACCACCTATAACACCCATAAGGGCGCGGGGAAGCCTGAGCCTTTTAAAGACCATAATAGACATAGTATCACCAGACAGTAAGCTCTTTAATGTGAGTGGATACTGTCCGGTAATGACAGACCATACAAGTACTACTATAAGAAGCAGTACCTGTATGACTGATAAAAGTATAATTTTGTTCCGGTAATTAGAAGTATTTTTGAACATAAATCATCCTTATTTAGCAGGTGTGAATCCATAAAAGCTTTCATAGAATTTAGTTACACATTCTTCATAGAAATCCTTAGTAACCTTTTCTGGATGAAGAACAGAGGCAATATATATGCTTCCTAAGAAGCTTGCTGGTACAGGTGAATCCCAGGCTTCTATATCACCAGGAAGCTTTACAACCTTTTTATTCTTAACAGCATTGCAGTTTGCAAGATTAGCATCATTTAAAACGTCATCTATTGAGTAGGTTGCATCAGCAGCTATTATAATATAATCAGGGTTCCAGGCAAGAAGCTGTTCATATGAAACATTTGCCCAGTAAGTATCTGTGAGCTCAGAGGCTGCATTCTTTCCGCCTGCATTGGTAAGTAATGTGTTCTGATACATCTTGCTTCCTGCTGTTGAAAGAACAGAGCTGTTACCTGCAAGATATACTAAAGGAGTGTTCTCACCTGCAAGCTTAGCTTTATTATCAGCTAAAAATGTATCGATAGAATTGTTAAGTGCATCAGAGCGTCCGATTGTGTTAGTTATTTTACCAACAAGTGTTATACATTCCTTAAGGAGCGTTGCATCCTCAGGATTAACAACAACAGCCTTGATACCAAGACCTTCAAGTGTATCTGCAGCTTTTTTTAACTTCATAGGAAGGAATACAACATCAGGTGCTGCTGCAACACAGGCTTCTGTGTTGAATTCCTTAGCTGTTCCCATATTAGGGAGACTTACGATGGATGGAGCTGCAAGCTTATAGATGTTTCGTGTATTAGCCTTAGCTTCGATTCCCACAAGCTTATCCTTTAATCCAAGTGCAAGGAGAAGACTTGTAGAGATATAGTAAGATGAAGCAATCTTTTCAGGTGCTTTTTCAAAAGTTACTGTTCGTCCTGCCTGGTCGGTAACAGTAAGAGGGTAGCTTGTGCTTACCTCGTTGAATTGTGACATGACATCAAAGGCTGATGTTGAAGCAGCCTGTGTAGTACTGTCGTTTGCAGCAGAACTGCCACATGCTACAGTTGATATAAGCATGAGCACTGCAAGGACTAAAGCAGTTAATCTTTTAAAATTCTTCATATTTATCCTCATTTCTACTTTATTTTTACACATTTTTTATGTTGGCCAGAATATATCTGACAGCAACAGTTAAAAGAAGTGCGCGAATGAATTTTATCAGATTGACAAGGCTTTTACAAGTCAGTATAGTTATATTATGATGATACCAGGGGCAAAAGGTCTAAACCCACATGAGCTTGCTCATAGGTGGGTGAAAGACCTTGGGACCCGCCCCGATATGAGCATAAAAGTGGGATGATAATCCCACGATATGCGAATATTGGGGAGAATTGTGGGAGTGCGTAGCACGGAACAATTCGTAGGTATCAAAGTCGGTGGCTTTTGACCCCGACATCATTATGATGTAATTAAGAAGCGGTCAGAAAAGAGGTTAAATGTTGTTTGAGCTGCACAGCAGGACTTTTATTTCTGGCATAAGTATGATCAAAATGAGGAGTTTTTATGCTTAATATACAGAATTATAAGAGAGTAGAAAGTATTGAAGAGGCCTACGAGCTTAACCAGAAGAAGGCTAACAGAATTGTCGGCGGCATGATGTGGATGCGTATGGGTGATAACAGAATCAATACCGCGATTGACATGTCAGGACTGGGACTTGATAAGATTGAAGAGGCAGATGAAGAATTTAAGATTGGATGCATGACATCACTAAGACAGTTGGAAAACCATAAGGGGTTTAATGAGTATACGAATGGCTGCGCTAAGGAAGCACTAAGGCATATTGTTGGCGTGCAGTTTAGAAATCTTGCAACAGTTGGTGGAAGCATATATGGAAGATATGGATTTTCTGATGTTCTTACATTATTAATTGGACTTGATTCATACGTTGAATTATATAAGGGTGGAATAGTTTCCCTAAAGGAGTATGCGGCAAAAAGCTATGACAGGGATATTATTGTAAGCATTATAGTTAAGAAAAAGCCAGTCAAGATGTTTTATGAGGCAGTAAGAATAACAGAAACAGACCTTCCGGTTCTTACCTGTGCTGGCGTGGGCTTTAGCGGTTCGGGTGAATATAATATATGCATAGGTGCAAGACCGGGAAGAGCTGTTGTTGTAGAAGATAAGGAAGGTATTCTTAAGGGCGTAGTAAATGATGAAACTATAGAGAGCTTCGCCAGATATGTAAGGGAAAATGTTTCTACAGAGAGTAATATGCGTGGAAGTGCTGAATACAGAAGCCATCTGGCAGAAGAGCTTACCAAGAGAGCATTAAGGGCTGTAAATAATTAATAATTAGTTATTGATTATTAATAGCTGAGGTATTATTTATATAGATTTGTTTATATATCGATTTATTAGTGTATGGATTGGAGAATATATGTTAGTAGATATTAAGTTAAATGGAAAGTCGGTCAAAGCAGATGTGGCCTGCGATATGACTCTTTATGATTTCGTGAGGGAGCATGGCTGTTATAGTGTAAAATGTGGCTGTGAGACTTCTAACTGCGGACTGTGTACGGTATTTCTTAACGATAAACCAGTGCTTTCATGTTCGGTTCTTGCTGTAAGAGCAGATAAATGCAGCGTTACAACGCTTGAAGGTTTACAGGAGGAGGCCGCAGAATTCGTTACATTTATAGCTGACCAGGGGGCAGAGCAGTGTGGCTTCTGTAATCCGGGCTTTGTTATGAATGCTATTGCACTCTTTAGGGAGAATCCTTATCCTGATGAAGATGAGATAAAGGAGTTTCTTTCAGGAAATCTGTGCAGATGTTCAGGGTATGAAGGCCAGTTAAGAGGAATTCTGGATTACCTCAGGGTAAAAAAGGCTAAGGAAGCCAGTGTGGAAAATAAAGAAAATATAGCAGAGGAGGTGAAGTAATGAAGTCGGTTAATAAAGCGGTAAGAAAAAAGGATGCAATGGAGCTGCTTCTTGGAAAGCCAGTATATACAGATGATATTGCACCAAAGGATTGTCTTGTTGTAAAGCTTCTGCGTTCACCATATGCCAACGCATATGTTAAGAGCATTAATACAGATATTGCAATGAAGGTACCTGGAATAGAGGCAATATATACATATAAGGATGTTGACCAGAATATGAAGCGTTTCACCTGCGCCGGACAGACTTATCCCGAGCCAAGTCCTTATGACAGGCTTATTCTTGATAAACATGTAAGATTCATAGGTGATCCGGTTGCTATTGTTGCGGGAGTGGATGAACGCTGTGTTGATAAGGCGATGAAGCTTATTAAGGCAGAGTATGAGGTGCTTGAACCAGTACTTGACTTTACTAAGGCAAAGGATAATGAGATACTTGTTCATCCGGAGGATAACTGGGAAGCATTGTGTCCTGTCGGAGCTGATAATAAAAGAAATCTATGTGCACATGATGAGTGCAGTAATGGTGATATAGATAAGGTGCTTGAGAGTTGCGATGTTGTAATTGACAGGACATATCATACAAAGGCATGCCAGCAGAGCATGATGGAGACATTCAGGACATTCTGTACAATCGATACCTATGGAAGACTTCATGTTGTAAGTTCTACACAGATAGTATTTCATTGCAGAAGAATCATATCACACGCACTTGGAATATCTCCATCAAAGATACGTGTTACAAAGCCTAGAATAGGTGGTGGTTTTGGCGCAAAGCAGACCTCAGTTTCAGAAATATATCCGGCATTTGTCACATGGAAGACTAAGAAGCCAGCTATGATTATATTCTCAAGGGAAGAGTCATTATCAGCTTCATCTCCAAGACATGAGATGCAGATGCATGTAAGGCTCGGTGCAACTAAGGATGGTATCGTAAAAGGAATAGATTTATATACTCTGTCTAACACAGGAGCTTATGGGGAGCATGGACCAACGACAGTAGGTCTTTCAGGACACAAGTCAATACCGTTATATGGAAAGGCAGAGGCATTCCGTTTTGTAAGTGATGTTGTATACACGAATGTTATGTCAGCAGGAGCGTACAGAGGTTATGGTGCCACACAGGGGCTTTTTGCCGTTGAATCTGCTGTAAATGAGCTTGCTGATAAGCTGCATATGGATCCTTTTGAAATAAGATTTAAAAACATAGTTAAGGAGGGCGATGTAATGCCTGCTTACTATGGTCAGGTAAATACAAGCTGTGCGCTTGACAGATGCTTAGCAAAGGTTAAAGAGATGATTAAATGGGATGAGAAGTATCCTATGAGAAAGATATCTGATACGAAGGCACGTTTTGTCGGAATGGGTATGGCTATGCAGGGCTCTGGTATATCAGGTGTGGATGTGGGAAGTGCCACACTTAAGCTTAATGATGAGGGTGTGTATACAATGAATATCGGTGCTGCTGATATGGGAACAGGCTGTGATACAATACTTGCACAGATTGCTGCGGAGGTGCTTGAGTGCAGTACTGATGACATAAGTGTATTCGGTGCTGATACTGATATATCACCTTATGATTCAGGATCATATGCATCAAGTACAACATATGTTACCGGAAAGGCTGTTGAGAACTGTGCCTTAGAGCTAAGAAACAGAATCGAAAGTCTTGGAGCAAAGCTTATAGGCTGTGATAAGAGTGAGGTTACATTTGACGGAAGCTGTGTAAGCTGTGAGGCTGGAGAGCACAAGGGTGCATCAGTAAGTCTTTGTGATATAGCAACAGCTTCTATGTGTGGCAATGATATGGCACTTTCTGTTACTAATACACATACATCACCTATTTCACCACCACCATTTATGGTAGGTGCAGCTGAGGTTGAAGTTGACCTTGTTACAGGCGAAAGCAGGGTTGTAGAATATGATGCATGCGTTGACTGTGGAACACCGGTTAATCCTAATCTTGCAAGAGTACAGGCAGAAGGCGGAATCCTTCAGGGAATTGGTATGGCAATGTCTGAAAATATCACATATTCTGATAAGGGAAAGCTTTATGAGAACTCATTCCTGCAATATAAGATACCATCAAGGATGGATATTGGACATATTAATGTTGAGTTTGAAAGTAGCTTCGAGGATGCTGGACCATTTGGTGCTAAGTCAATAGGAGAGGTTGTAATAAATACACCACTTCCGGCTGTGACAGATGCACTAAGCCACGCAGCAGGAAAGAGGTTCTATGAGCTGCCTATAACACCGGAGCAGATTGCGATGGCGAGAGAAGAGAATAATTAGGATTATAATACAGATAAGATAAGATGGCACGATTTATTTCTGGATAAAGGGAATAGTCGTGCTGTTTTTTTGTTTATAAATAAAGTAAAATCTTGAAGAAACGGACAAATTGTTCGAAAATTGTTTTGAAGAAACGGTCAAAATAAACAAAAATAATCTTGAAGAAACGGACAAAATGAGCAAAAATAGTTTTGAAGAAAAGGACAAAATGAGAGATAAGGGGCAGGAAAGCACGGATTAATAAAACTGTTTTATTTAATGCCATTTCTCATAAAGTAGATGACTATTTTACATTATAAAATACAGGAGTAAAAATTATGCCTAATATATTAATTGTAGAAGATGATATAAATATTAATAACCTTCTTTGTGAGGTGCTTATGAAGGCTGGTTATACGTGTGAACAGGCATTTTCAGGAACAGAAGCAAAGCTGCTTCTTAATATAAAAGAAAAGGCTTATACGCTTGTACTGCTTGACTTAATGCTGCCTGGTGCAAGTGGTGAAGAGGTTTTAAAAGAAATAAGAAAACATGGAAGGCTTCCGGTGATTGTGCTGACTGCAAAGGATAGTATAGATGATAAAATCGGAGTGCTGACAGACGGAGCAGATGATT
>OLSL01001369.1_pt1 | contig 22699 bp, 18 predicted proteins | sample 1672511 | NCBI WGS metagenome assembly OLSL01 (sample SAMEA3136694, study PRJEB25190) | human gut metagenome | biome: human gut; feature: human-associated habitat; material: faeces | place: Austria | collected 2013
TGCTCGCCCCTATTTTCTGAAAATCAAGCAACTGTCCAGTCAAATCTAATAATCTCTTGGTATTCTGCCCGATTACTTTCAAATTCTTATTCAATTTCTGATCCTTGATATCCATTTCCTCAATTGCTTCCAACGGCAAGCCTCGATTAATGCGCGCCAAACAATCTCTCAGCGCAAAATCTAACAGCGGACTTGAATAGTCTCGCTCCAGATCAGGTGCATAGAGGTGTTCATATCCCATATTTTCAAACAACTCTATAATGGCTTGTTCGTATGTATCTTCTGTAAATATTGCTGACATTTCTTCTCCCCCATTTATAGCTTATTTAGAACCTCTCTGAAAACTCCATTGCGCTAATTGTATTTGAAGCCAAACATGCCAATTATTTAAATAATAATCAAAATGCCATACTCCATCAAACACATCCTCCACAATTTTCAAATATATTCTGCTCCACTCCGAATTATTTGGTTTATATCTTTGTTCAATCCCCCTATAAAACATAATCATTTCATCATGCGTACAATTTTTATCTTTTATTTGGTCAACTATTTCAAATATTTCTTTCACTTTTTCATCACAGATTTCTGGTTCTCTATCTATAAACGAGAACTCCCATACCTGATCTGTTTCTAATTCTTCAGGATATAAATAATTATATATTTTCCCTATTTCATAGCTATAATTATCAACCTTATTCCAAATTGTGTTTCCAAAAGCATACATGTCCCATTCATCCGAATCACATTCCATAGCTTGTAAATGTTTATGTACCCGTTTAACATGTTCATACAATTCTTTCTTATAAAGAACTAACCAGCATTCTTTACTTGAATCATTAAAATGTGTCTCAATAATAGCTTCCCATTCTTTCACATGATACTCATTCGCCTTACCATATCGAACATTATTTTCATTAGCTAAATTCATTAAATAGCATTTGTAATCATCACATTCTTCCGGTGTTTTTATATGCAACACTTTTAATTCGTCTATTCGTTCTTGATCATACTTATCTATTAATTGAATAATCATTTCTATGCTCTTATATCTCATTTGAATATATTTGAATACTTGTTCAATATAAATAGGTACTTCTTTAAAAGTACACTGATCATTTCTATACACAACAGCATAAAAATCTGCCGCGTCATCCCCATATTTTAGTCTAGACAAAGAATCATTTCCACTCCTTATATATGGGCACCATTCTGGTTCATTACCCTGATACATTGGATAACCAGTTGTTTCTACTGGATGCACAGAACAGAGTGATCTCAAATATTTAAAATATTTTTCATCATTTCCTTTTCCGTTTTCTCCTGGTTGAGCAAAAATTTCATTTGTATTCTTTTCGTTCCATGAGTCACTATATATTTTTCCTAACATATCAATGCAATCAATTAAAGTTTGTCCATAGTTAAGCACATCGAGCACTGCAAATTCACCCTCAACACTTTTGTTATCGACATTTAAAGAATTGCAATGTTCAACTAATGAATCTATTCTATCCATTATCGTGCAAATACAATTATATGCATCTGACTCTACTTTTTTATTTTTCCCTGGAATTTTAAATCTTCCTCTTTTAGTATATGAATGATTTCCAGACGAAACTATTTTTTCTCTTAATCTTTTACTTAATGAAATATCTAAATTAATTAACATTATACCTTCTTAATGACTATAAACAATAATTTAGCGGCTTAGAGTTTGGTGTCGGAGACATCCAATTCGCCGGACATAAGCTTGGGTAGCAATGAATCACGAATTTGAGCAAGATTTTCGCTTTCAAATTCATTAGCTTGGATTGCTTCAGTAAGACTTTTGAATAACGGCGTATAATTAGCAAACATTTCTTCATTGTAAATGAACTCAAATTTTGCCAAATCATTCATTACGATGTATGGAATTGCAGATCCACGGGTCCCTCCCATAATTTTCTTACTAAGTTCTAATTTTACGAACCAATAAAGAGGAAATATGAAATCGGGATTCACATTATCAAGTAGCGTACAAGCATAAGTCCTTTGGTAAAGGTCAAACTTTCCGCTATAAAAACGAGTTCGACCAGTATAAGCTCCATTTCCTGAAACGATGATTGCATTTCCATCAAAAATATAACTATCAATTTGAAGAGCTTCAGGTGCACAAGTAAAGAATTTGTATTTACCGCCATTAACAGAAGCGTTAGCATTCTTTTTGCCAGTGAAAATAGAACAATATTCATCAAGTGTGACAATTTTGCCCTGAGTTCCTGACTTTGGTGAAAAGAATGTCTGATACAAAGCGTCTGCTTGCTGCTCTAAATTCTTGTTTATCTGATTATTAATTTTTATCTTATCATCAATATTTCTAAAAATTCTACCGATTAAACGTTGTTCTTCGTAAGTTGGAACTGCTATATCTATATTTTTTACCACATCCGTCTGCACTCTCTGACGTCCAGACGATCCAACCATTGACTTAATAGCAGGTTCTCTTACCATTGAGCTACATATCAAATAATACAAGAAATCTTCATCTACACCTTTTTTTGCTCGAAACACTATATATTCGGTTGATCCGAAACCTATTTCACCTTCTTCAAGGATATCAATCTTTGCCGTCTTTCCATTTTCTAAACACGGTGTAATTCTCGCCATAATAGTATCACCATTACGAAATTTAGTGCCACCTGTAAAAGCTTCCATTTCGTAAGATGAAATATCTCTACAAAACGGTTGCAACTTATCCATACCAACTTTTTTTGCAATTGTTCCCTTCGACAATGACTCGTGTGGATTGAAATCCGCAATCTCAAATAACTTCTTTATTGTCCATTCAGATTTCATACCCAATCGCTCCCCACCTTCTTGCAATTCAAAGTACATATAGCTAAATTCTTTTGTTTGTCTGATGTTCATAAACTAACTCTCACTTTCAGTTTCGTCTTCATTTATTCTATAAGCATTTTCAACTGAATAGATAGTATCCTCTATCACATCTACTTCTATGCCCACATTTATTGTCTCTTTCGTTTTTCCTCCATCTTTCAATTCATATACAAACTGTAATGTTATCTCAATATTATACTTAATCACATCCTCATCCGTGTTCAGAGATTCGATATTATCAATGTTTATCAAATGAACTGCTGTTGAAGTAATCAAACGTCCATGTTCAACAAGGCCAAAATCCTGATTTATTATTTGTACAAGAAAATCTTCTGAATTTAGCCAATCCTTTATTCCCTTATTTTCATCAAATTCTTCTATAGGTTGATACGAATATTTATCAATTTCCTTTGCCCACATTTCTAATTGTGTCTTAACTTCACTCTCACTTTTGCATATAAACAGTGTGGAATCTGATACATTTTCTGCAAATTCCCTTAGAAGAAATTCTCCAAAAGCGTTGTCTTTTGAATAATATATAATTTTTGATTTAGGGTGTTTTAGTGCAAATTCTAAAACGCTCTCCCACAACAATGCATCCTTAAATCCTTTATCAGACTTTTTGTTTTTTCCTTCAAAAGGTGGTAACTTACTAAATGCACGATTAATTATGCTTTCAAACCTGTTACTTGAAGCAATTGGAATCTCTATAACTGTATTAAATCCTTCTGAAATATCTTCTTTATATTCTTCCATCTTAGCTTTTATGTATTCTGGATAATTTATTTTAGGATTCTCAGATACTGAATATTCAGGAAAAAGTTTCTTTGTAATTGTAGATTTATAATTTAAAAGCAACTCATCATGCTTTTCTATGATCTGTCTTTCCATCTCATTCCAGACAACAGATGGAATCGCTATCGTTACTTGACTATATATATCAAGTCGGTTAATCATATCTATCACATTATCAAATGTTGCATTAAAGTTAAAAGTCGTAAAATCTGCCTTCTTATCATATGCCTGAAACAGAGCATTCGTATCAAAAATCAAGCAATATGTTATTTCATTGTTTGAGTTCATATCCTATTGCCCCCAGCTTCTTTCGTATCTCATCCTCTAACTCATGGCTTTTTGCAAATAATTCTGAAAGTTCCGTTGTCAGTCGAGTCATCTTCTCTTCGAAAGGTTCTCCATCATCTTCCTGTTCTTCGATGCCTACATAACGCCCCGGTGTAAGAATATAATCCTGCTTCTCAATTTCTTCCGTATCTACTGCTGCACAAAATCCTTTGACATTTTCCAGCGTACCATCCACAAATTTCTGATAAGTATCCGCAATCTTTTTGATATCCTCGTCCGTAAGTTCACGCAGTTTACGACTCACCATCGTTCCCATTTTTCGTGCATCGATAAATAATGTTTTTCCCGTCTGCTTTTTCTGCTTATTCAAAAACCACAATGACACTGGAATCTGTGTGGTATAAAACAACTGTGTCGGCATTGCCACAATACACTCTACTAAATCCGCAGTGATAATATTTTTACGAATCTCACCTTCGCCGCCAGATTGTGAAGAAAGTGAACCATTTGCAAGTACCATACCAATTCTTCCTGTTGGTGCAAGATGATAAATCATATGTTGCAGCCATGCAAAGTTGGCATTTCCAGCTGGTGGCATACCATACTGCCAGCGAACATCTTCTTTTAATTTATCAGCACCCCAATCAGACAGGTTAAATGGCGGATTCGCCATAATATAATCTGCACGCAAAGTTGGATGACGATCATCTAAAAATGTATCCGCTGCATAACTACCTAAATCTGGTTCAATTCCACGAATTGCCAAATTCATCTGAGCCATTTTCCATGTTGTAGGGTTTGAATCCTGACCATAAATTGAGATATTACTGATATTTCCGCTATGATTTTCTACAAACCGCGCTGACTGTACAAACATACCGCCGGAACCACAACACGGATCATACACTCTTCCTTTGAACGGTTTTAACACTTCTACTAATGTACGAACCACACAGGATGGTGTGAAGAACTCGCCGCCACGTTTTCCTTCCTGCTCTGCAAACATAGATAAGCAATATTCATAGGCTCGTCCTAAAATATCTTTTTCACTTCCATGCTCAACCATTTGTATATTGGTAAATAAATCTACCACATCCCCTAAACGACGTTTATCTAACTCTGGACGGGCAAAATTCTTCGGAAGGATATCTTTCAGTCTTTTATTATCCTTTTCAATCGCACGCATAGCATCATCAATAATTGTACCGATTTCAGGTGTATGTGCATTTGCTGCAATTTCACTCCAGCGTGCTCCCGCTGGTACAAAAAAGATTCCTTCTGATGTATACTCATCAATATCTTCCTCGAACCCATCGCCTTCCTCAACCAATGCCTGATACTTTTCATCAAACCGATCCGAAATATATTTCAGAAAGATAAGACCTAATACTACATTTTTATATTCAGATGCATCCATATTTCCGCGCAACACGCAGGCCGCATCCCATATTTGTTTTTCAAATCCAATATCTGCTGTATTTTTACCAGCCATTTGTTTTCCTCTAACTTTCATTTTTATTTTTCATCAATACATTTATTGTTTACTAATCAATTTTAACAATATTTTTTTCATCTTTTGTTACAAATCAGTTAGCTTATCTATATATTATACAGCTTGTTCAACTTTCCCGCCACTATAATCAAACTATTTTTCTTCGTATTTACACAAAAATATCCGCATTTGCAAGTTTTCTAACCTACTTATATAAATCTAGTTAAAAAGGATATTTCCACGCAAAAAAGGAGCTGAGATTTTTCTCAACTCCTTCATTTCATTACATATTCTGCTAATTAGTCAACTGCGATGATCTCTTTTTTATTGTAAGAACCGCAAGCTTTGCATACTCTGTGCGGAACCATGAGCTCGCCACATTTGCTGCATTTTACTAAAGTCGGAGCAGACATTTTCCAGTTTGCTCTTCTTCTATCTCTTCTACCTTTGGAAGATTTATTTTTTGGACAAATAGACATTTCGTTACACCTCCAATTTATCTGAATCTAAGTGAATTGTTCTGAATCACACTCAGTAGATTATACACAGAACAGCACTTCCTGTCAACAGATTTTTTGTATTTTGTGTAATAAAGTTTCATTTCACACGCGCCATTTGCAAAACGCCCTTCGGGCTTCTCCGTAGCTACGCTCCTATTTTTGCTCATAAAAAGGCGCTCCCTTCATCACTATGTATTCAGGTAATTCCTCATGCAAGCATGGTCATTACCAGAATTCATGTGATGAGTGAACTGAAACAATTACTTTACTAATGCTACTGTCTCTCTTGCAATTGCAAGTTCTTCGTTTGTCGGGATTACACAAACTGTTACTTTGGAATCCGGAGTGGAGATTACGATATCATCGCCTCTCTTGCCATTTGCTTCCTCATCTACAGTAATTCCAAGGTATCCAAGGTATGCTAATACTTTAGAACGAACGATCGGCGCATTCTCACCGATTCCTGCTGTAAATGCGATTACGTCTACACCATTCATTGCTGCTACGTAAGAACCGATGTATTTTGCTACGCGGTAGCTGAATACTTCGATAGCTGCTGTTGCGCGCTCGTTTCCAGCTTCCATACCTTCCTCAAGGTCACGGAAATCACTGGAAAGTCCGGAAATACCCTGTACACCTGATTTTTTGTTTAATACGTTCATAACGCCTGCGATATCAAGATTCTCTTTTTTAGCGATAAACTCCATGATCGCCGGATCAATGTCACCGGAACGTGTTCCCATTACAAGACCTTCCAACGGTGTAAGACCCATAGATGTATCTACACATTTGCCGTTTAATACCGCACTGATGGAAGCACCGTTTCCAAGGTGAGCAACGATGATCTTGGAATCGTTAAGATCTTTGCCAAGGAACTCAGCAACATGTTTGGATACGAAGCTGTGACTTGTTCCGTGGAAACCGTATCTTCTTACTTTATATTTCTCATAGTACTCATATGGAAGTCCGTAGAGGTATGCTTTCTCCGGCATTGTCTGATGGAAAGCGGTATCAAATACACCAACCATCGGTACACCTGGCATCAGTTCCTGGCATGCATGGATACCGATTAAGTTTGCCGGATTGTGAAGTGGTGCAAGGTCATTACACTCTTCTACTGCTGCAAGCATCTCCGGTGTGATCACTGCAGAAGAAGCAAATTTCTCGCCACCGTGTACGATACGGTGTCCAACTGCATTTACTTCTGCAAGGCTTGCGATTGCGCCTGTTTTCTCATTTACAAGAGCGTCAAGTACAAGCTGGATAGCTTCTTTATGTGTAGGCATCGGTGCCTCTGTAATCTCTTTGTCAAGACCTGCTTTCTGATATGTAAGTCTTCCGTCAATACCGATTCTCTCGCAAAGTCCTTTTGCAAGTACTGCCTCTGTGTCAGAGTTGATCAGCTGATATTTCAGTGATGAACTACCACAGTTGATTACTAATACGTTCATTATTTATGTTCTCCCTTCATTTTTCCTTTGACTTTTCGTCAAAATACCTGTCCTATCCATTATATCTCAATTTTTTTGTTTCGCAAGAGGTTACCAAATGGTTTTTTGTAAGTTTTTCCTCTTGCATCTGTTTTCATACACTGGTTTTTAGTCAAAAAGTCAAATCTCCTCTGTTTCCCTCACAAATATGTTTGTTTTTCTGCATCTTTCATGCTATGCTTTTTCCTATAATAAAATGTAGACTGTACGTCTGCATTGTTACAACGGTCACTTTATCCGCATGACAAACAATCAGAAAGATTCAGGAGTATCAGATACAATGAATGTCACAGGAATTATCGCAGAATATAATCCGTTTCACAACGGACATGCTTTTCATATAGAAGAAACAAGAAAAAATACGGACGCCGATTACTGTATTGCTGTTATAAGCGGCAGCTTTGTCCAACGTGGAGCCCCGGCTCTGGTAAATAAATATGACCGGACAAAAATGGCACTTGAACATGGCATTGATCTTGTCATTGAACTGCCTGTAATTGCTGCCACTTCCAGTGCGGAAACGTTTGCTCAGGGAGGTGTCTGCCTGTTGGATAGCCTCGGCGTAGTATCTCATATCAGTTTTGGTGCCGAAGCAAACACAACTTCGGATATCGATATGCTGGACAAACTGGCTGATTTTTTTGCATTTGAGCCACCCGCATTTCAGAAATATCTGGATCTGGAATTAAAATCCGGATGCAGTTTTCCAGCTGCCCGGGCAAAAGCAGCTGTTCTTTGTTTGCAGCAGATGGCTTTCGATTCGATGAATACAGACACAGTTGCTCAGCTTGTACAATTGCTTGCTTCTCCGAATAATATTCTTGCCATCGAATATATGAAAGCCATTCGTCGTCAGAACCTTACATTGACACCGTCTGTTGTTACACGAAATGGTGCAGGTTATCATGATACTGATACTGATACAGAACTTGCCAGTGCTTCTGCCCTGCGTAAGTTTATTTTTCAGGATAATTCCTGCCAGAAAACTGATTCCGAAGTGCTGAATCAAATGTTGACACGCACAGTTCCAGATTCCGTTCGTGAACTGCTGCTGAACGCATATAAAACCCATGCTTTTTTGCAGGAAGATGATTTTTCTGACCTGTTATATTATGAGCTTCGCCGCAAGTTTCTGCATTCGGCTTTCTCTGATTCCGATACCGAATGCAGCGATTTGGAAAAGCGAATTGCAAATAACTTAGAAACTTTCACCTGCTGGTCTGATTTTGTATCAGATTTAAAAACGAAGAACCAGACCTATACAGCCATCAGCCGTCATCTGCTACATGCCTTCCTCGGCATTGATGCAGAACTTCTGGCTGCTGCAAAGAACTATCATTATGCACCATATGCCCGCATTCTAGGTTTTCGAAAGGATGCTTCGCCTTTATTAAAGGAATTGCAGGAGCACAGTCAGATTCCGTTGCTGCGCAAAATTGCAAAGGAACGTCAGTCACTGACACCGGAACAGCAACAACTTCTGGATCTTGATGTTTATGCCAGCGATCTGTACAATCGTATTCTGTTTTCAAAAACCGGTATCCAACGGAAAAATGAATATCGTCAGCCTCTGATCATCTTATAATTAGTATACATGTAAAGCGGACATTCACAATCCGCTTTCGCTACTTGCTCATGAACGCACATCAACATATCTTTTGCATTTTCAATACTATTTCGCGCATATTCCATGACGCCATTGGCTTACTATCTTGCAACAAATCTTGCATAATGTACAATTTCTTCTCGCTTTTGCATTATTTAGAATCATTTCCTTCATTTTTACTCGTTATTTATTTAACATTGTCATTATTTTATATTTTTTTGAATTATTTTATTTTTTCTCTTGCATTTTTCTTTCAATTTCCATATACTTTTAAACATGGTGTCAAACATTCGGCACTGAGGGGAAAATTTTCAATAATTAAGAAAGAGTTAAATCAAAGGAGTATGACACATGAACAATCAGGTACAGATCAGAAAATTTAAAAAAGTTCTGGTAGCAAATCGTGGCGAGATCGCCATCCGTGTATTCCGAGCCTTAAATGAGCTGGGAATCACAACCGTCAGCATTTATTCCAAGGAAGACCGTTATGCACTCTTCCGTTCCAAAGCAGATGAATCTTATCCGCTGAATCCGGAAAAAGGTCCGATCGATGCCTATCTCGATATTGATACGATCATCAAGATTGCGCTGGCAGCTAATGTCGATGCTATCCATCCGGGCTATGGATTTTTATCAGAGAATCCGGATTTTGTAGATGCCTGTGAGCGAAACGGCATTGTATTTATCGGACCTTCCAGCCAGATCATGAATGCAATGGGCGATAAGATTTCTTCCAAAAAAATGGCCATTGATGCGCAGGTACCGATTATTCCCGGTGTTGATTACGCGATCAAAGATATTGACACAGCAACAAAAATTGCAGCAGAAGTTGGTTTTCCGATTATGCTGAAAGCTTCCAACGGTGGTGGCGGACGCGGTATGCGTATCGTAAACACGATGGAAGATCTGGAAAAAGAGTTTAATGAAGCAAAAAATGAATCCAAGAAAGCATTCGGTGACGACAAGATCTTCATTGAGAAATACCTGCGTGCACCAAAACATATCGAAGTACAGATTTTAGGTGATAATTACGGAAATGTCGTTCATCTGTATGACCGTGACTGTTCCGTACAGCGCCGGCATCAGAAAGTGGTAGAATATGCACCTGCATTTTCTATCCCGGATGAGACCCGTCAGATTATTTTTGACTCTGCAATCCGCCTTTCCAAAGCAGTTGGCTACCGCAATGCAGGTACTCTGGAGTTCCTGGTTGATGCAGACAACAATCCATACTTTATCGAAATGAATCCTCGTATCCAGGTGGAGCATACTGTCAGCGAGGAAATCACAAATATTGACCTGGTACAGTCTCAGATTTTGGTAGCGGAAGGTTATCCGCTTGATTCAGATGAGATCAATATCAAATCTCAGGACGATGTTCACTGCGATGGTTACTCCATCCAGACCCGTGTCACCACTGAGGATCCTGCAAATAACTTTATGCCGGATACCGGTGAGATCACTGTTTACCGTTCCGGTTCCGGTAAAGGAATCCGTCTGGATGGTGGTAATGCCTACACGGGAGCTGTCATCTCACCTTACTACGATAGCCTTCTGGTAAAAGCAATCTCCCACGACCGCACGTTTGCCGGTGCTGTTCGCAAATCCATTCGTACCTTACAGGAAATGCGTATCCGTGGCGTAAAAACAAATATTCCGTTCCTGATCAACGTACTGCATCATCCGACCTTTGTTGCCGGAAAATGCTATACTACCTTCATTGAGGAAACACCGGAGCTGTTCCAGCTCACACAGAGTCAGGACCGTGCAACCAAAATCATTGAATTCATCGGTGACCGTATTGTCAACTCCCAGAAAGGTCAGAAACCGCACTATGAAAACCGTGTGCTTCCGAAACTGGATCAGAGCAAACCGGTATACGGTGCCCGTGACGAATTCCTGAAGCTTGGTGCAGAAGGTTTTATGCAAAAAATTCTGAAAGAAGATAAATTATATGTAACAGATACTACTATGCGTGATGCACAGCAGTCTCTGATGGCAACACGAATGAGAAGCAAAGACCTGTGCGGTGCTGCCTATGCTACAAACGCATACATGCAGAATGCTTTTTCTGTCGAAGCATGGGGCGGTGCTACCTACGATACTGCATACCGTTTCTTAAAAGAGTCTCCGTGGAAACGTCTGGAACTTCTCAGAAACCGTATGCCAAACACTCTGATCCAGATGCTGCTGCGTGCTTCTAATGCCGTTGGATACAGCAACTATCCGGACAATGTTGTTCAGGAGTTTATTAAAATCTCCGCTTCCCATGGTATCGATGTGTTCCGTATTTTTGATAGTCTGAACTGGGTTGAAAATATGAAAATGCCGATTGATGAGGCATTAAAAACAGGTAAGATCGTTGAAGGAACCATTTGTTATACCGGCGATATCACAAGCCCGAAAGAGACAAAATACACGCTGGATTATTATGTAAATATGGCCCTTGAACTGGAATCCTTAGGATGTCATTCCATTGCCATCAAAGACATGGCAGCACTCTTAAAACCGCGTGCTGCAAAAGAGCTCGTAACTGCTTTGAAGAAAGAACTTCATGTGCCGCTCCATCTGCATACACACGATTCTACCGGAAATGGTGTGAGCACTGTTCTGATGGCCGCCGAGGCAGGTGTAGATATCGTGGATCTGGCCATTGAATCCATGTCTTCCATGACAAGTCAGCCTTCCATGAATGCGGTTGTAGAAGCTCTGCGGGGAAGCAAACGTGATACGGGTCTCGATTTTGAGGAACTGGATGAGCTCAGCCGCTACTACGGCCGCATCCGTAAAGTTTACGAGCAGTTTGAAAGTGATATGAAAGCTCCGAATGCCGAAATTTACAAATATGAAATTCCTGGTGGACAGTATTCCAACCTTTTGGCTCAGGTTACAAGCATGGGTTCTGCAGATGAATTTGAATCCATCAAAGCATTATACAAAGATGCCAATGATCTGCTTGGAAATATCGTAAAAGTTACTCCGACTTCGAAAGCTGTTGGTGATCTGGCCATCTTTATGTTTAAAAATGGCCTGACAAAAGAAAACATCCTGACTGCAGGTGCAGGACTTTCTTATCCGGATTCTGTCGTCTCCTACTTCCAGGGTATGATGGGACAGCCTTACGGCGGATTCCCGAAGGAGCTTCAGAAAATCGTTCTGAAAGACATTGAACCGCTGACAGACCGCCCGGGTAAATCTCTCCCACCAGTTGATTTTGAATCCATCAAAAAGCATCTGGTTGAGAAATATAATTATGGTGATAAATCGGAAGAAGTCATGAACCAGAAAGCGATCAGCTATGCCCTGTATCCGAAGGTTTATGAAGATTACTGCGAGCATTTCCAGATGTACAATGATGTAACCCGTCTGGAAAGTCATGTTTACTTCTACGGATTACGCAAAGGCGAAGAGACTTACCTGAATATCGGTGAAGGAAAACAGCTTCTGATCAAATATCTGGAGGAAGGTGAACCGGATGAAAATGGTGTCCGCACTCTTACGTTCCAGGTAAATGGTATGCTTCGTACTGTCAAGATCCAGGATAAGAATCTTGAGATCAAAGCTGACCGCAAGCTGAAAGCTGACAAGACAAACCCGCAGCATCTTGGTTCTTCTATCCCAGGTACAGTTGGAAAAGTTCTTGTAAAAGAAGGCGATGCCGTAACAGAAAACATGCCACTTCTCACTGTAGAGGCCATGAAAATGGAGACAACTGTTGTATCCAAGATTACCGGTACCGTCGACAAGATTTATGTTCAGCAGGGAGATACCGTATCACAGGATGATCTGTTGATATCCTTCCATATTGCGAAATAAGGTGTAACGTCCGAAACCGAAATTAGTATAAAGAAAACAACATAGCAGACACGGGCGCTTTTCTATCGTCTTGCTATGTTGTTTTCTTTTTTACATTTTTTCGTTTTCTACGTTATGGAGCCGCTAGCGCAACAGATTCTGCTTACACGCCCTTATGAATGGCATCAGCTCCATAACGCTTTTTTATTTTTGCGATCGCATCGTCTAAACTTGCCAGTTTTTTCTGTTTCTGTGCTTCTTTTTCACGCCTCAGTTCTTCCTTTTTTTCCTGCTCCTGATACCTTGCCAGATCGAACAGACTGATCTGTGTCGGTTCTTCTTCATCCTGCAATTTTGTGGTTCGGATTCCAAGCAGACGAATTGGTTCACCATCCCAGAGTTCATCAAACAGCTGACAGGCACACTGATAGATTTCCGCTTCCTCTGCTGTCGGTGTCAGTATCGTTGTCTGGTGTGATACGGAACGAAAAGATGCATATTTGATCTCCGTGCTGATCTGTGCTGCCAGAAAATGATGTTTTTTCAGGCGCACTGAGACACTTGTTGCAAGTTCTTTTAATACAGCGTATGCCTCTTCTTCTGTCTCTGCATTGTTTGCCAGTGTCGTGGAATTTCCCACACCCTTTGCTTTTGGTCTTTCTTTTACAACCTGTCCTTCATCGATGCCGTTTGCGTAATTCCAGAGCATTCCACCATGGCTTTTCAGCCAGCTTTCTACTACTGCCTTATCCGTATGCGCCAAATCTCCAATGGTACGGATTCCCATTTTCTGTAGTAGTTTTGCACTGCTTTTTCCACACATATGTAAGGAACCAATTGGCAATGGCCAGAGTTTTTTCTGGATTTCACTTACATATAAAGTGTGAACCAGATTTGGCTTTTTGAAATCCGATGCCATTTTTGCCAATACTTTTCGATCTGAAACTCCAACATTTACTGTAAACCCAAAGGTATCATATACACTGTCCTTGATATAAGCTGCTGCTGCCTCCGGATTCGGAAACTGACTTCGAATTGGTTCAAAAGACATATAACACTCATCGATGCTGACCTGCTCAATTTCGTCACAGATACTACGCAGGTGACGCATCAGTTTCTGGCTCATTTCGCGATAATAGGTGTGATCCGGTGGAACCATCACAAGTGTCGGACACTTTTGAAATGCACTGGCAACGGTTTCCGCCGTCTGAATTCCAAAGGCTTTTGCCGGAATGGATTTCGCAACGACGATTCCATGGCGGGTTTCCTGATCTCCACCTACAATGGATGGAATCGTGCGCAAATCCAGTTTGCTTCCATTTTGTAATTCCCGCAATGCACTCCAGCTTAAATAGGCAGAATTTACATCAATGTGAAAAATAATAGAATTATCGTTTATTATCATAGTATCTCCCAATGCCCACTATATCCACTGCCAATATACTTAATATTATTCATCTCCTTTATATGTCGCTTTATCGTCCTTGTACTTACCTCTAATATTTTTGACATTTGTTCTGTACTTACCTTACCATCTATCTTTATTAAATTTATAATCTGTGTATCCAAATCATTTGAATTAACATCTTGAGTGACATCTTGAGTGACATCAAGTTCTAGCTTTTTATCATATTCTGTTGCCTCTCCAATTAAATCTCTAATATTCATATAGATACTCACCCTCTACATTTTCTTTTTTATAACTGTGCCTTTATCCATGTCGCTAATTTTTTTCGCTTATATTTTTTAGCAAAATCAATTGGCTGCTTCCCATCAAATGTATGTAATTTTAAATCTACTGCCGGCAGCTTCATCCAAATATCATATAGTGGATGCAATTCTTCTTCTGTAAACGGCAACGCCATCATCAGTTCAATCGGAAGTACATTTTTCTCCCCTGCCTGATTAGGATCCGCACCTGCTTCAAACAGTTGTTCACAAAGTTCTGCTGTCTGCAAAACATCGTAATTTTTTCTTCGGAATAACATATGATATGGCCCATCAAAATCTCTGGTTTTCTTTTCTAAAATACAATTTTTCTTTTCCTTACTACATCTTGACAATAAAAACGAAGATATTTCATAGCAGCTTCCCATATCCGGATTAGACAGTGCATAGTATATCAGGCCTCTGTCATAAAAATACTGCATTTCATCATCTTCTCGAAATTTCTGTAAAAATTCTTCTGTTGTTCCCCACGCTGCAATCCACGCAATATCACGTTTTACTATGTGTTGTAACTTGCCTGAGGAATAAACCTTTTGAAAAAGCTCATCAGCAAATAACTCTGTATCAACAATACTTTTCTTCTTTCCGTTTTCTTTTAATGTAATTTGAGGAATTAAATCCGAAATCTGATTCAGATACCCATAGTTTTCAGGATAATTTACCAGTAGTTCGCCATTCTGTTTATGTCCACAACGATATAACTCATATTCTTTGCAGAATGATTTTACATTTGGAAGTGCTATTGTTTCAAACAATTCTGCTCCAAGATAATGCTCTGCCAAAGCGAACAGACCATGTGCAAAAATATTAATCACTTTATTATATTTTTCATTTCCATAGCCGATATATGTAGTATTTTCTGTTACACGCTGTTCTTCTATACAAATTTGTTCTATAAGTTCCGTCAGATTTTCTGTACGTTTTTCCCACAAATCCATAAGATACTGAACAATTAAAATATCATACTTACGCTGTTTTCGTGCCAGAAACTTTTCTGCCAATACAAGTGCTTCATTCATCATCGTTTCATCTTTGTAAAATATTCCCATAAACAGATTCGGAATCGTATCATATGGGACTGCCGTGCCACAAAGGCCAAGACTATGTGGCATCGCTTTTTCCACAAATTCCCTGTCATTACAGGCTAATGCAGTTACAGATACGCCAAAGAACCCCACATGATTACATCCTCCATCTAAAGTTGCACTCGATGAAAAATGCAGGCGGTTTCCCTGATAAATTCCATAGAACATATCGGGAAAATCTCCGCTTTCACAGGACAAACAACTTCCAAGATAACTCAATTCATCCGCAGCATTCCGACATTGTTGAAACAATGTTTCCTGAAATCGAAACGGCTCTGTAAATTCTGGAAGCAATTCAGATTCTTTTTCCTCTATTGAATATATAGACAACATTTTCTTTAACTGTTTTGCTATCTCCTTGCACTGTGTCATAGTTTCTCTCTCCTATTTCCTAAGGCGGACATTCGCAATCCGCTTTCACTACTTGCTCATGAACCCAGCTGCTTTGCGACCTGCGTTCAGATAACGATTTTCTTCCTCAGATAAGTTCACTGTAAATGCACGCAGATTTTCTTCCAATCTGAATGCCTTTGTTGTACTCACAAGCACATATATATTCAAATCCTGTCGGAACATCCATGCAAGTGCAATCTGTGACACGGTGCAGCCTTTTTTCTCTGCCAGCTCTTCACAGCGTGCCAGACGTTCAAAATTATCATGGCACACATAGCCTTTCACGCAAAATGGATCTAATATTTCTGCCGCCTGTGCTTCCTGACTGCTTTTGATCCTGCCTGCCATTAACCCACGCGCCAGACTGGAATACGCGATGATTGGCATCTGATTCTCCTGATACCAGTTTCGGGCCGCTTGGTTCTGTTTTCCGGTTATAGTTACACAGTTGCCACCCCATGGATCAACCACCTGCTCTGCCAATCCAAAATGAGGACTGGAAACAGAAAATCCTTGAAAATGATGCTCTTTAGCATAACGATTTGCTTCTTCAATTCTCTCATGTGTCCAGTTTGATACGCCAAATACTTTGATTTTTCCTTCTTTTTGCAATTCATTTAAAGCATCGATCATTTCACTGACTGGTGTTTTGGGATCATCGCGATGCAAGAGATAGATGTCAATGTAGTCTGTCTGTAATGCCTGTAAGCTCTCAGTCAGTTCTGTCTCGATCACCTTTCGATTTACGCACACCGAACCGTCTGAATCACAATTCCCACATTTACTGATCACCACTACCTGTTCACGATTGTCGCGTCGCTTCATCCAGCCGCCAAGTGATTCTTCTGCCCGTCCATAGCCTCTTGCTGTATCAAATGTATGGATTCCTTTTGCAAACGCTGCATCTAATAGCTCATCTGCATTTTTTCCTTCTATCATCGGACCGATGGCTGTGCCAAAGATCATGCGTGAAACTGGTTTTTCCAGTCCTGGTATTTTGCCATATCTACATAGTTTGCCACTTTCATAAATATCGTTCCCCACGCTATCCCTCTTTTTTCTCAGACTAGTGTTTTCCCTATTGTAACATACTATCTTTTTTCATTCCATTCTTATCTTGACATATATAGATGTTCGATATATATTATATGTAGATAATCTATATAGTGAAATCTGAAACAGGATTCACTTAGATAAAGTTCCATAACCTATTACAAAAGGAGGATTCACTTATGGCAGTAGACAAAAGTCTGATTTCCGGAAGCACTACAATGCTGATTTTACGGCTTTTGGAAGAAAAAGACATGTACGGTTACGAAATGATTGAAACATTACAGGAAAAATCCCAGAATGTATTTCAGTTGAAGGCAGGCACTCTTTACCCGCTGCTTCACTCTCTGGAAGAAAAAGGCTATGTTTCTTCTTACGAAGATTCCATCGGCCAAAAAACACGAAAATATTATTCGCTGACAAAAAACGGAAAAAATTTTCTCTCTCAGAAAAAAGAAGAATGGAAAGAATATTCTTCAGCTGTTGCTAATATCCTGACAGCTGATCGAAATACCATCTTTCCAGTATTGAAACCACAGATGGAGGGCTAGGTATGAGCAAAAAACGATATATGGAACTGCTGCTGGAGCAGATTCGAAACAAACGTGCAAAAGAACTTGTAGCGCATGAAATCACCTCTCACAGCGAAGATCAGGAAGAGGCCTACCGCGCTCAGGGACTGACGGCTTATGATGCGGAACGCAGAGCTGTGCTGGATATGGGTGATCCAGTAGAAACAGGAGTGTCACTTGACGCCGTTCACAAACCGAAAATGTCCTGGAGTATGGTCATTCTGACAGCCATGATCTCCCTGCTTGGAGTGTTTACGATTGGAATGATATGCAAGGGAACTTCGGATTTTACAACTATTTCACTGTTAAGAAAACAGATTATTTATCTGATGATCGGATTTGGAATCATGCTTTTTATCTGTAAAACAGATTACAGTCGGATTTTTCAACACTCTGGTATACTGGCCATCCTTTATCTTGTATTTCTTATCTTGCAGGATATGCAATTTGTACGCCTCTTTTCCAATGCGGTAACAATTCCTTATCTGCTCAGTATCCCCATTTTTTGCGGATTACTGTACAAATTTCGAAAACGAAGCTGGTATCATCTGCTGATTCCTGTTGGATTTATGCTTGCATCTATCCTGCTAATGCGTTACCAATGGTTCTTTGCATCTTATAAACTGGTTCTTGTATTTATAAGTGCCGTACTCGTTACTGTGGTAATTTGTAACAATTGGTATCCAGTTCACAAAAGAATCGTTTTACCAATACTCTGGAGTTGCGTAGTTGGCATTCCGACACTTTCCTTACTGGTACCGTACAAATTTCAAAATCTGTTCCCACCGTATGTTTCTGCCCGCATTTCCAACTGGATCTATCCGTTTTCCGTTGAAAATGCAAATCAGTCTATGGTACATGAAGCAATGACAAGAAGTACTTTGTTTGGGCACAGTACGACTTTAATCATGGATCTGAATTCCCTGATCAGTGATTACATGGTCGTAAATGTAACATCACGATATGGTATCATTCCAGCTTGTATTCTTGCTGTTTTATTTATTGTATTCTGTATTCGTCTGTTTTATCTGGCTTTAAAACAGAAAAATCAACTTGGTATGATTCTTGGACTTGGATGCAGTCTGGTTTTGACCGTAGAAGTTTTCAAATATTTTCTTATGAACCTTGGTTTCATTCCAATGACATACGGATTTCTCCCACTATTTTCCTATGGTGGAAGCGTTACGATCATTTCCTATATATTTGTTGGTATTTTGCTGAGTATCTACCGAAATCAGAATCTCATTGATGAAACCAGACAGAAACACTTGCGTATTCATTTTACAATTGAACAGGAATGACTTATAACGCAAGAAAGTACTTTTAATAAAAACATCCGACAGATTTCCAGATGCACCTTTTATGCATCTGACCTCTGCCGGATGTTTCATTTTTATTCTATTTTTTCTCTGTCAAAAAATTGCCTCACCGATTTAGTGATGGAACAGACGAATGCCTGTAAAGCACATTGCCATATTGTATTTGTTGCAGGTATCAATGACATGATCATCACGAATGGATCCGCCCGGCTCAGCCACATATTTTACGCCGCTCTTGTGTGCACGCTCAATATTGTCGCCAAATGGGAAGAATGCGTCAGATCCCAGTGCAACATCTGTGTTTTTATCCAGCCATGCACGTTTCTCTTCTGCTGTAAATACAGGTGGTTTTACTTTAAAGATATTCTCCCATGCGCCATCTGCAAGCACATCCATATAGTCCTCACCGATGTAGAGATCGATCGCATTATCTCTGTCTGCACGTCCAATCTTATCTAAAAACTGAAGTCCGAGCACCTGTGGAGACTGGCGTAACCACCAGTTATCTGCCTTAGAGCCGGCCAGTCTGGTACAGTGGATCCTAGACTGCTGTCCGGCACCGATACCGATTGCCTGTCCACCTTTGACATAGCATACGGAATTGGACTGTGTGTATTTTAATGTAATCATGGAAATTGCAAGATCCATTTTGGCAGAATCCGGGATTTCCTTATTCTCTGTCACGATGTTGTCAAAGAAATGCTCATCGATCACAAGCTCATTTCTTCCCTGTTCAAATGTGATTCCAAACACTTCTTTATGTTCGATCGGAGCCGGTACATAATCCGGATCGATCTCGATCACGTTGTAGTTTCCTTTTTTCTTTGCCTTTAAAATCTCAAGTGCCTCATCTGTATAGCCCGGTGCGATCACACCATCAGACACCTCTCGTTTGATTACAAGTGCTGTCTCTTTGTCACAGACATCGGATAAGGAAATGAAATCGCCGAAAGAAGACATTCTGTCCGCGCCTCTGGCTCTGATATAGGCGTTTGCAAGCGGTGTGAACTCTACGTCCATATCGTCTACCCAATAGATTTTGCGCTCTACCTCAGACAATGGAAGTCCAACTGCTGCTCCAGCCGGAGATACATGTTTAAAAGAGGTTGCTGCCGGAAGTCCGGTTGCTTTCTTTAATTCACTTACCAGCTGCCAGCCGTTAAATGCATCTAAAAAGTTGATATAACCCGGTTTTCCGTTTAACACTTTGATTGGAAGCTCGCCGTTTTCCATATAAATTCTGGATGGTTTCTGGTTTGGATTACATCCGTATTTTAACTCTAATTCTTTCATCTTAATCTCCGCTCCTGCTTATCTTTGATTTTTTAAAAAATTTATGGTCTTTACTTATTTTTATTTACAATTCTTGTCTCGTATTTTCCGGTTTCAATGTCAATGTAACGTACAAATAAGGAAACTTTGTTCTCCTCATTAAGATTTTCCCATACCAGACTGGTAAAGGTATCAATGTCTCCTTCCAGACCAACAAGCTTTGGTTCTCCCTCAAAACTTGGAAGCGGGTTTCCGTCTCCCATATAAGTGTGGATAAAATGTGCTTCTCCGGCAACCGGATTCTGATATGCAAATGTGTAACGGTTACATGAATCCGGATTTCCATTATTGCTCTTTAAAATAGACATTGCATAATTGTAAGTTCCATTGTCAATGTGCATAATTCCGGAAATTCTTGGTGTATAGTTTGGAGCATCCGGCTCAAACTCTCTGGTTCTTAATGCCTGCTCAAACGTCTGCTGTTTATCCATCAACTCATAAATCGTGTCTGTCTGATCCCCATTGGTAACAATTGTTTTATTGCCAAGTACACGAACCGGAGCATAAATAATCAGGCTTGGATCACTTAATTTCGAAGGATCAAATGCCTGTGTACGGATTCCTTCCCCATCCTCCACAAACACACGGTTGCGGCTGTTCTCACTTCTACCCATAATAAAGTAAGCAGTTACTGCATATTTACCATCTGCGGATTTTCCGATGACGATTCCACGTCCTGGATATGAATTTCCTGCAAGTTCATTTGCTAATGAGATTGATTTCATAAATCCTCCTACTCTCCTCTGTTCTACAAAGTTCATTTATCTGTGTAATGATTCAATACCTTTTTATATTAGCATTGCAGTTTTATTTTTACAATGGATTGGCTCTTATTAGTGTCATGAATTTATTTACTAAGTTATATAAGTTGTATTAATATATAATAAAACTCACTCTTTTCTCGGATAACCGTTGCTGACGGATGAACCATAACGAAAAAAACTGCCCACAAAAGTGAGCAGTCCTGAATTCTAGTTTTTAAAGCTATGGATCGGTGCCGGAATTCTTCCGCCACGGTTGATGAAATCATCACAGGAAAATTTATTTACCGGCATGATCGGTGCATAACCGAACAGTCCACCGAATTCCACCTGTTCGCCAACGCCTTTTCCAATGACCGGGATCAGACGGCAGGCTGTTGTTTTCTGATTGATCATACCGAGCGCCATCTCATCTGCGATCATACCGGAGATCGTAGTTGCCTTTGTATCACCCGGAATTGCGATCATGTCAAGACCAACGGAGCATACGCAGGTCATCGCCTCTAATTTTTCCAGAGTGATGGCACCAGCCTGAACTGCATTGATCATTCCCTGGTCTTCACTGACCGGAATGAATGCACCACTCAGACCACCGACATAAGAGGATGCCATGACGCCACCTTTTTTCACCTGGTCATTTAACAGTGCCAAAGCTGCTGTCGTTCCCGGTGCTCCGACTCTCTCAAGACCGATCTCTTCCAGGATTTCAGCAACACTGTCACCGATTGCCGGTGTCGGTGCCAGAGAAAGGTCAACGATGCCAAACGGTACTCCAAGACGTTTGGATGCCTCCTGTGCCACTAGCTGGCCCACACGTGTTACCTTAAACGCTGTTCTCTTGATCATCTCGCAGAGTGTCTGGAAATCTGCCCCACGTACAGCCTCCAGTGCTGTCTTGACAACGCCAGGACCGCTGACACCAACGTTGATGATGCAGTCTGCCTCTGTCACACCGTGGAATGCACCTGCCATAAACGGGTTGTCATCCGGTGCGTTACAGAATACAACCAGCTTTGCACAGCCCAGGGAATCATCTTCCTTGGTGTACTCGGCGGTCTCCTTCACCATCTCTCCCATGAGCTTGACCGCATCCATATTGATGCCTGTCTTGGTGGAGCCCAGGTTCACGGAGCTGCACACACGCTCTGTGGTGGACAGAGCCAGAGGAATGGAACGGATCAACAGTTCGTCTGCCGGAGTCATTCCCTTGCTTACCAGTGCAGAATATCCGCCAAGGAAATTCACACCCACTTCATGTGCTACTTTATCCAGGGTCTTTGCAATACTTGCAAAATCCTCGATGGTGTGGCATGCGGCGCCGCCGATCAGCGCGATGGGTGTTACGGAAATTCTCTTATTTACAATAGGAATACCAAATTCTCTGGAGATCTCCTCTCCGGTCTTCACCAGATCCTTGGCTGCTTCGTAAATTTTATTGTAAATTTTCTCGTTTAATCTATCCAGATCGGAATCGATACAGTCTAACAGACTGATTCCCAGTGTGATAGTACGCACATCCAGGTTCTCTTCCTCGATCATTTTGTTGGTCTCTGTTACTTCATATAAATTGATCATTACGGCTCCTTCTGCCCTTCGGGTCTTTATTATTTATCGTG
>OLSL01001382.1_pt1 | contig 22405 bp, 19 predicted proteins | sample 1672511 | NCBI WGS metagenome assembly OLSL01 (sample SAMEA3136694, study PRJEB25190) | human gut metagenome | biome: human gut; feature: human-associated habitat; material: faeces | place: Austria | collected 2013
TTTTTAAATTATTTACCATATCTATATAATTTTTCTTACAAGATTTTGTATTTTTTTGTTCTAAATAATACAAGCAAGCTTTTAAATAATTGTCCCAAATACTTTTATAAATTTCTTTAGCATTTACAAGGCTATTTATTTTTTCTACAATTTTAGGGGCTATAACATAATATTCTTCGATAAGTTCTCTTCCATCTGCTTGTTTTAATAACCAATTATCACGGAAATTTCTAAACATAGTTAATTCATAGCAATCATCTGGTTTATTAAAACTATTGCATACGGCTGTAGTAATAAAACATCCTTCCGTTCTTTTTAACAATTCTTTACCATTTTCATCTCCAGCATCAGCTGCTTTTTTATACCATTTTTTCGCTTCTTCTGGGTTTTTTATAATTTCTTCATATAATTGACCCAAATTACACATAGAAGTTGTATTACCTAAATCTATTGCTTTCTTATACCAATAAATAGCCTGATTTGAATTTTGTTGAATTCCTTCTCCATAATGATACATATATCCAATATTATTCATAGCTGTACTATTATCTCCAAGATTAGCTACTTTTTCATACCAATATAAAGCTTGTTGTTTATTTACAGAAAAACCTTCTCCTCTATCATACATAATAGCAATTTCAAACATAGCATCAATATTATCATTTTCTATTGCTTTTTGAAACCACTCAATTGCTTTAGGATAATTTTGTATAACACCCTCTCCATATCTATACGTATATCCTAAGTTAAACATAGCAACTGCTATTCCTAAATTAGCTGCTTTTTTATACCATTTTATTGCCTCTTGTATATTTGTATTAACTCCCTCTCCAGTATGATACATTAATCCAAGATAATTCATTGATTCAGCATCATTTAAATTAGCAGCTTTTTCAAACCACTCAATTGCTTTTTTCTTATTACATTTTATATATTTATTTCCTTCTTTATAAATACAACCTAATCTTCTTATGGCTTCTATATTATTTAAATTAGCAGCATCTTTATAATATTTTAAAGCTATATCAAAATCTTTTTCAACACCTTCTCCCTTTTCAAACATTTCACCTATTGCTATCATTGCATTACTATTACCTAAATCAATAGCTTTTTGATATAAATTCATTGCTTTATTATAATCAACTTTTACATCTCTACCATATCGATAAATATATGCTAAACCCTCCATAGCTACACTTTCATTTTTATCAGCAGCTTTTTCATACCAATATATAGCTTTTTCAATATCTCTATCTATACCAATACCATTATGATAAGCATATCCTATAGAGAACATTCCTTCTGAATTATCATTTTCTGCTGACTTTTTATACCATTCAAAAGCCTTATTTAAGTTTTTTTCAATACCTATACCATTTTCAAGCATATACGCTAAATTATTCATAGCATCAGTATTGCCTAAATCAATTGCTTTCTTATACCATTTAATGGCTTTTTCATAATCTTGTTTTATACCTTCTCCATCTCTATACATATTGGCAATACTATTCATAGCTATATCATCATCTAATTTTATAGCTTTTTGATACCATTCTATTGCTTTTTCATAATTTTGTGCTATTCCTTCTCCATATTGATAAATATATGCTAAATTGTCCATAGCTGTACTATTATCTTTATCTGCTGCTTGTTCATACCAATATATAGCTTTTTCAATGTCTTTATCTATACCAATACCATTATTATAAGCATATCCTGTGAAGAACATACCATCTACATTACCATTTTCAGCAGATTTCTTATACCATTTAAAAGCCAATTTATCATTACTTTCTAAATCATCATATCCATCTTCATAAATACGACCTAAGATACACATAGCTTCACTATCATTATATTCACTGGCTTTAATTAGCCATTCTAAAGCTTTTTGATTATTTATTTCTACACCTTTACCATCAAAATATATTTCAGCTAAACTCTTCATAGCCGTAGTGTTATTTAAATTTGCAGCCTTCGTGTACAAATCAAAAGCTATCTTATAGCTTTCACAAACCTCAGCTTCCTTTGCTTGTCTTAATATATCCTCGGAAGATATATTATCTATTTTTGTATATTCTTTGTCAAAAGTAATATTACTAAACTCAATACCTAATTCTTTAAAATTTACTTTAGTTTTACTTTTTATGACAACTTCAACCTTACCTACACCTATATATTTTTTATTTTTTTGACGTAAAGGTATAATAAACTTATTTTGACATAAATAAATCTTATCAATTCCTTCATCTAATAAATCAGCTAGTTCTTCTTGGTTAAAAGCTACATAATCTACATTATTTAATATTTTTTCATCAGCTGTATATTGTTTTAATTTTAATAATTTTTTATTACGTATTTCAATAAGTTCAGGATCAATTTCTTCTTTAATATCTATACTGTCATCTATATCAAAAATTCTGCAAAGTTCCTGATTTAAATTAGCAGCATTTTTATCTAATTTACTTATAGCTTCAGCCTCCTCATCATAATATCTATCTTCTAACCATGTTAATAATTTACCATCAAGAAAAGCTGCTACTACTTTTTCTATATCAAAATATTCCCGTAAAGATTCAATATCGCGAACTAATTCTCCATTTTTCATTTCTAAAGCAAATTTTATTTTTCTAGCCATTAATACACCTTCTTAATCAAAATCCTAAAAACGAAGCAATTTTATTTCCCGCATTTTTTACTAAATTAACACCACTTGTTACTATATTACGTGCTGTATTCAACATATTCACAGCAATTGGTTGTAACTTTTGAATTCCCATATATATACATTGCTTTATTTGTTGTTCAGACATAGTCATTGCTAATGTTCCTAGAGCAATTCCTACATATGGACCAATAACTGGTATTGCTCTACACATAGTTATTGTAGCCTTATTAGTGATAAAACCTACTATAGCGGATGTTGTTGCTCTTCCCAAATGTTCTACAGTCTGCATAGCTGATACTTGCCCATTAGTAAAATTCTTAATAGCTTTTACACTTTCTACTCCTAAACAAGCAATATCAGCAGCTACTCCAGACGGAATAAATTTACGTAAAAAAGGCAATTTTCCTTTAGCTAAGCCAATTTCTAAAGCCATTGTTGCTACTGTTTTTATACCATTATCTACAGCTGAATTTAATTCTATTTTTTCTAAGTCTATATTTGATTTAGGTAAATCCATCATTTGTGTTGCTTGTAAAGCTAAGTCCATACCTACAGGCATAGCAACATTTCCTATACCTGCTAAATCAGCTTGTTCCACAATATTTGAAGCAACATTTCTTAATGTATATTTATTCCAATCAGTATTACTTTCTATATTTGATATTTCATTACTAGAAACATCATTTAGCTTAATTGCACCCCCATTATTTGATTGCAAAGCATCTATAATAATTTGATTTCCTACAGCTAAACCATTTTCTATTTGTGATAAATAATTTCCATATGCATTAATATCCGTACCTTCTAAATTTTCTTTTATTTGATTATAAAACCATTCTTGTCTTGTTTTTCCTTGCGAACAATATTGTTCCATATCCATCATATTATTGTTAAAAGTATCTATTTTTGATATTATATCAGCACTTATCTGGTCTACCATATCAAGTTTACTATCTGGCAAATGTTCCCCTAATTGAGTTTTTACCCAATCAACTAATTCTATATCATTAGATTTTTGTACATACGATTTTAATAAATCTTTCATTATGGGTGTAACTTCTTTAAATTCATTTATACCAAACCCATTAATTTCTATATTTTTCACCACTATCTCTCCCTATTTTATCTTGAAGCCAATTTAAATTTACGCTCTTTATAATTCTTAGCCATATTTTCTAAAGAATCTTTCATAGTTTCTAAAATAGAATGTGTATTTTCTATAGTTTTTAAAATGTCTTCTGTTGTAATTCTAATTTTTTTCTGAATAAAAGCTTCTTCTAAGCTATCATAAACTACACTTTCTATATCTGCTCCGCAAAATCCTTTAGTTTTCTTTACTATTTGCCTCATATCAATACTAGGTAAATCTTTTTTTCTCTTTTTACCAATATGAATCTCAAATATCTTTTCACGTTCACTTTCATTAGGTAAATCTACATAGAAAATTTCATCAAAACGACCTTTTCTTAAAAGTTCTGGCGGTAATTTAGTAATATCATTAGCCGTTGCAACAACAAAAGCTAAACTCTTTTTTTCCTGCATCCATGTAAGAAAATTACCAAATAATCTAGTTGTTACTTCTGAGCTGTTACTATTACCTAAACCAGCAAATGCTTTTTCCAATTCATCAATCCATAAAATACAAGGAGAACTAGCCTCTACTAAATGAATAGCTCTACGCATATTTGCTTCTGATTCTCCTACATATTTACCCATTAATCTTCCCATATCTAAACGTAATAATGGTACATCAAAAGCAATAGCAGAAGCTTTTGCTGTTAAAGATTTTCCACAACCTGGCATTCCTACTATCAATACACCTTTTGGCGTAGCAACACCAAATTCTTGAGCTTTCTTGATATTTTTAAATATTTCAGCTTTACGTTTTAGCCATATTTTCAATATTTCTAAACCACCTATATCATCTAAACTTTCTTTAAGTGGTATCATATCTAAAATTCCAGATTTTTTTATCATTTGTTGTTTCTGTTCACGAATAAGTGGTAAATCAGTATAATCAAGTTCACCATCATCAGAAATAGCTAATTCTAAAACTGAAAAAATTTCTGTTTTACTTAAACCTTTTAATGTCATAACTAATTTATCCATTAAATCATCAGTAGGCATTCTTAATTCTAATTTTTTAACAAAATCTACTATAAATTCATGAATATCTGTTTCATCTAAAGTATCTAAATTCATTATTGTTGTATAACTTTCTAGTTCACGTGGTATATTCATCAATGGAGTAATTATTATTATATTAAAATCATCTATTCCTTCATTACTAAATAATCCTTTATTAATTTTTTGAGCAAAATATTTTAGTGTAGTTATTACTTCAATATTTTCTAAGAAATTATTTATATTCTTTAAAATTAAAACTTTATTTGTTAAATCATCTTCATCTGCTAATAATAGATTTAATATATCATTTAAACTTTTCTTTGGTATATTAGTATTATCCGTATAATCTCTAAAAGCTTGTGGACTCCATGATAATATTCCTCTACGTTTACGTTTTAATACAGTAAATATTTCTTCTTCAGCTATATCGTCTTCTGATGTATCAACAAATATTATAGGCATTCTTGCATCAATATATTGATCTAAAGTCTTTTTAAAATTTTGCATAACTATCTCCTTCCCTATAAAATAAGCTGTCAATATTTGACAGCTTATTTATTTTCATCCTAATCTTCGATTAATTACCCAACTATGTGGCTTATCTCCATTTTTTCTAGGACATTTACCTGGCTGTGGTCTTCCCATACTAGGTGAACGAGTTTCTTTTTTCCCACAATAAGTACACATATATTCAATTCGTTTAAATGTTGAAGACATCTTTATTCACTCCTCAAAATTCTTTTTTTCTTAATGCTAATATTGATTGAAAAATTTTTATGAAAAATACATCATTTTATTTAAATATCTAAAATACTATATTCAATATCAATAATAACAAATCCTCTAATAAATAATATTCGTATTAGATAGAATTATTATTATTAGCATTCTACTTTTACTTTCTCCCAAAATATACAAATCTTTCTCCAACTGCTTTTATTTTCTTTGAAACGAATTTCATAATTTAGTGAGATTGATTAACTAATCAATCTCACTAAATTATCAATAATAATATCCTATATCACCAACAACAATAGTCTTAATAACATCTCTATTATCAAAGAAAAAATATAGTGGCATATTCGGATGATCTTCACTGTCAGCTAAATAGCACCAAGTAGACCCTTGTGTTTCTCTATAATTTCTATCAGGATCACCATAAGCATATAATACATCATTTTTGTTCATGCCCACTCTTATCCCCAAATTAGTAGTGATATTATCTTCATTGCAGATTATCGCTCTGATTCTGCCATTTTCATTATATCCGCCATTTATATAATAAACCATTAATTCGCTATTATAAGTTACTTCATTTATATTAAAACCATTGCAATTTCGCATTGCCAAATTTGCTGTTGGTCTACCATATACATAAAAGCAAGAATCTATCTGTTGGTCAGGAGTAAGTCCTCCTATATTTAAATATGTATAAGGTATTCTAGCCTCTACATTTAATATATTACTAAAAATAATCCCTAAACAAATAACAATCGAACTTATAAAAAATCTCAAAATACTAACCTCTTTTATTTTCATTATACTTATTATATATTTCAATTATTAATTTATATTTTCTATCAAATCACCTAAACGCAATCTGCTTCTAATATTTAATAAAGTTTCATCTAATTGGCGAATTTTTTCAATACAAGCTTTTTCTTTTGCTGTTGTCTCTATAATTTTACTAATTCCGCCATTTTTTATCACAATGCGTTTATCGGCATTTAAAGCCAATAATGGATCATGCGTAGACATAATGACGATTTTTTCACTTTTTGCTAAGCATTTTATAGCTTTTTGTCTATCTATTCCTGCATTTTCAATTTCATCAATCAATACAATTGGTGAACTACTTATACATGCCACATCTGCTATCATCAAAGCTCTTGATTGACCACCGGATAATTGAGTTACTTTCGTATCTAAAGTAAATTTTTCGCCAGCTAATTCATTTGCCATAGAAAAACATTTAGCGATTATAGCCTTTTCATTTTCTATTTCTTTACCTAAACGAACTTTAGCATGCATAGTCAAAAAATCTTCTACAGTAATATCCATGATAAAATTCATATTTTGTGATAATTGAGCTACTAATTTTCCTTCTAAATTAAATCTAGCTTCATCATCTAAAATTTCATCGTCAATTAAAATCTGTCGTTTTGTCGGTGTATCTTCTTGTGCTAAACATTCAATATCTGCAAGCAATCTACTTTTCCCAGAACCTGTTGGCCCTACAATACTTATTACTTGCCCTGCAAAAATCTCTACTTGGATATTTTCAGCTTCGCCTAATTTAGTTTTGCCACCATTGATGGTTAATTTATGTACTTTTACTTCATCTTTATTTTCTAAATTCTGCATAGCTGAAAGATATTTTTTTAGTTCATCAGCAATATTGCCATCACGAATACCAACTTGCCATAAATCTTCTTCATCTATATCTTCAAAAGCCTTAGCAAAAGTCAAATTATCTGGCAAATTCCATAGACCTGTATTATCCAAATAATCTTTAATTTGAGGATATGCTTTTTTTATTTCTCCAATTGTGTGAGTTTCTACAAATTCTTTAAAATCCATAATTTCCACCTAATCAATTAAATTCCATTTTCTTAGTCATGCCCAATTGATATTTTTCACCAATGCGCATTTCATCTGTACAATATGAACATACAGCAGCCGGCGAAGTAAAACGCAATTTTTTTCCTTCTAATGTATCTATATCTTCAATTTTATTTATATATTTTTTCAACATAAATGCACCTTGACCAGTTATGCCATTGATAAAAATAACTTGTGCCTTAGGATTTGCTTGATAGACATTATACATAAATACTTCGCGTTCAGCTTGAGAAATAATATCTCCTTTAGTGATGACTATTACATCTGCAAATTTCACCATTGGCCCAATTTTTCTCGGCGTATTAATCCCTGATAAGCAATCTATTACACCAATAGCCAATACATCTTGAATATATGGTGAACAGCGATTGCAAAGACCTGCACTTTCGGTAATTAAATAATCTAAATTTTGACTTTTTCCCCAAGCTACAGCTTCTTCAATATTGCTAATAAAAAAATGGTCTGGACAAAATTTTCCTGATAAACCAATCTGTATCGGTATATTCGCTTTTTCATATGGTTCTTTATCAAAAGTCGTCAAGCAATCGAATTTAATAACGCCTGCTTTTTGCTTTTCTTTATGTAATACTTCTATTAATCGCAAAATTACAGAAGTTTTGCCCACAGATGGTGGCCCTGCTAAAGTTATTAATTTCACCAAAATCATCTCCATCATAAATTGCTAAATTTTATTATATAGCAATAAACTAAAAAAAAATAGGTTAAGCACTTTAGACTTTATTTTCATAAATCCATGCTCAACCTATTTTTATTTATTTTATAAAATTCTATTTAAAATAATATTATATATTAACCAATTTCGCCTTCAAGTTCTGTACCGCGTACTCTTACTGGTCGATTATGTTCATCAACCATGACTACATCTGGTACTAAATTTTGAGCTTCTTCTTTTGTCATCATCGCATAAGCAATAATAATAACTGTATCGCCAACTTGTGCTTTACGTGCTGCTGCTCCATTTAAACAAATCACACCGCTACCACGTTTACCTGCAATTGTATAAGTTTCTAATCTAGCACCATTGTTATTATTTACTACTTGTACTCTTTCTCCTGGTAAAATACCTGCAAGCTCTAACAACTCTTCATCGATAGTGATGCTTCCCATATATTCTAAATTTGCTTGAGTTACTGTAGCACGATGAATTTTTCCATGAAACATATTGTATAACATTATTATTTATCCTCCAAAATGACATTATCTATTAAACGAGTTGTACCAAATTTTACAGCTAAAGCTAATAATACTCTGCCTTCAATTTTATTTCCTACTGGTTTTAATCCTGGCAATTTATACATTTCTACATAATCAATTTGACTTGTTTTTTCAAACTGTATAGTATCTTTTACTAAATTTAATATAGCTTCTACATCTCTTTGACCATTAGTAAATGCTTCTTTTGCCAATTTTAAACTTTTAGATAAAATCAACGCAGATTTTCTTTCTTCTAGAGATAAATAAGTATTTCTTGAACTTTTAGCAAGTCCATCAGCTTCACGAACGATAGGCATAATGCGAAGTTCTACATTGAAAAATAAATCATCCACCATACGGCGTAAAACTTCTGTTTGCTGAGCATCTTTTAAGCCAAAATATGCTCTATCTGCTCGAGATAAATTAAATAATTTACTAACTACTGTAGTAACTCCACGGAAATGAATAGGTCTTGTTCTGCCACATAAAACTTTTGTGACATCACCTGTAACTTCTACCCATGTCATATCTTCATTAGGATATAAATCTTTATTTTTTGGTGCAAATACTACATCTGCTCCTGCATTTTGTGCTACTATGCAGTCATTTTCCAAAGTACGAGGATAAGCTTCATAATCTTCATTTGGCCCAAACTGAGTAGGATTTACAAACACACTGACGATTGTAATATCATTTTCTTTTGCTGAAGCATTAATAAGTGAAGCATGACCTTCATGCAATGCTCCCATAGTTGGTACCAAACCAATAGATTTGTTTTCCTTCTTAAAATTAGCGACTAATTCACGTAATTTAGCCACATCTTGACATAAAATCATTTTTTTCTTCTCCTTTAATGTTCTTATAACAAACAAAAAGAGACTGTAATGAACTTACATAAAAGCACAAAAAAAGTACATCTCGACACGAAATGCACTTTCCCTATTGATTAAATATAATTGATTTGATTTCATAACAAAAAATCCATCAACTATATTTTATATTTAAAATTCTGCAAGTTCGTCTCGGTCTTAGTGATCCAAGCGTCTTTTTTCTTTTTAAATTTTACCTTATTAAATTATTTTATTTAAAATTAAACAACTAAGATACAGTTCAAATTATTAATATATATTGATACTGTTCACTATTGTTTGTTACGAACCACATAATACCACAGAAAAAATTCAACTGCAAGTATTTAAATAAAAAAAGCTACTCATCATAATAATTATTATAAAGTAGCTTTTTGTTATAGTTTTAATTATATTATCTGTCAAAATGGAGCTGATAACAGGATTTGAACCTGCGACCCATGTATTACGAATACATTGCTCTACCAACTGAGCTATATCAGCATTAATTTTCTTTTATGATAAAATATTTTAAATTTATTGTCAATATTTGCTTCATATAATTATACAAAATATCAAATCTAGCTTATAATATAATCAAATATAAAGTATTCACATTAGAAATACTACCATTAGTTTGGATTTGGAGGCTTTTTTATGGAATTAAATCAACTAGAATATTTTGTTGCTCTAGCCCATATAAAAAACTTTACTAAAGCAGCAAAATCTCTGAATGTATCTCAGCCAGCACTTAGTCGTTCAATCAGTCGCTTAGAAAAAGATTTAAATATACCTCTTTTCATCAGAGATAGCCGTAAAGTAAATTTAACTCAATATGGTCAAACCTTTTTAACTTATGCTGAACGTATCTTGCAAGAATTAGAAACTGCCCGCCAAGATATAACTAATATGGCTGAACCAGATAGCGGAGTTGTAAATTTATCTTTTATGCACTCTTTAGGTGTATATCTTGTGCCAGAATTATTAAAAGAGTTTCGTAAAATCTATCCTAAAATACAATTTCGCCTTATTCAAAATCATTCTTTCTTATTATCAAAACAATTATTCAAAGGAGAGTCCGATTTATGCCTTTGCAGTTCTCCGATAAATTCTGAAGGCATCGCTTGGGTTCCATTATTAACAGAAGAATTATTTATCATCGTTCCTTCAACTCACCCACTTGCTCATCGCAGTTCTATAAACATCACAGAAGTTGCTAGTGAACCATTTATTACTTTAAAACCAATGTATGGTTTACGCACTAAAACTGAACATATCTTTGAAGTAGCTTCTATTCGCCCTAAAATACGTTTTGAAGGTGATGAAATTGTTACTGTAGCTAGTTTAGTAGCAGCTAATTTAGGTGTTTCACTCGTGCCTAAAATTCCTGGAATGGAACATCTCGATATAAAATTCATTTCTGTAGATAATCCAAAATGCACTCGTGATATCGGTCTTGCATGGTATGCTAATAAACCTCTTTCCCTTGCTGCCCATCGTTTTCAAAATTTCATAATCGATAAATTTAACCATGAATAATCATAAATATACTTAAATATCCTTGCAGTTTTAGATTTTGAATGATATGCTAAGTTATTGTAAGTGTAAAATTACTTACAATATTAATATATAAAATGGAGGAGCACCTAATTGAAAGCAGTTATTTTTGATATGGACGGAGTCATAATCGATAGTGAATCTATTCATGCTGATATGAAAATACGCACTTTAACCCATTTTGGTATCCCTTGTAGTATGGAAGATTGTGTAGCCTATGTTGGTCGTTCTGCCAAAGCATTTTTTACAGATTTTGCCAAATTTGCTACAACTCCCGTTTCTATTCAAGAAATGGTCGATTATAAACATCGCATTTATTTAGAATATATTCAAGAAAGTAATTCCATCTATCCTATTGATGGCGTTTTAGATTTACTTTATCAATTACACAGCGAAGGTATTCCTGTAGCTTTGGCTTCTTCTGCTGATAGAAAAGTTATCAATGCTGTTTTAACAAAATTCGGCTTAATGGATTGTTTTGAATATATTTTAAGTGGTGCAGAACTTCCTGCTAGCAAGCCAAACCCTGCAATTTATCAGTTAACAGCTAAGGCTTTAGGCTTTGCACCAGATGATTGCGTAGTAATTGAAGATGCTACTGCTGGTATTATGGCGGCTAAAGATGCTGGAGCTTATTGTATCGCATACGATAATCCAAATTCTGGCCCACAAGATTTATCTCGTGCTGATAAAATCGTTTCTTCATTATCTGATATAGTTGTTTCTGATATTCTTCAAAATTAATTTTGTTGAGGTTTTATTATGGAAAAATTTAAATTTTACTGTCCTACAGAAATTATTTTTGGCAAAGATAGTGAATTATCCACTGCTTCATTAATCAAAAAATACAATGGTCATAATGTATTAATAGTATATGGCGGTGGCTCAGTAAAACGTTCTGGACTACTTGATAAAATTTGTCAACAATTATCCAATGATAATTTATCTTATATGACCTTAGGTGGCGTTCAGCCAAATCCTGTTGTTCGCTTTGTAAATGATGCTGTAAAAAAAGCACATCAAGCTAATATTGATTTTGTCTTAGCTATCGGTGGCGGTTCTGTCATCGATACAGCTAAAGCCATTGCACATGGTCTAAAATATCCACAAAATGATATTTGGGATATTTGGACAAAAAAAATAACCTTGACTAATACTACTCCTATGGGTAGCATTGTTACTTTAGCTGCTGCCGGTAGTGAAACAAGTGATTCTGCTGTTTTAACTAACGAACAAACAGGTCAAAAACGTGGTCTTAGTACGCCATTCAATCGTCCATGTTTTGCTATTATGAACCCTCAATTAACTTACAGTGCCCCAAATTATCAAAAAGCCTGTGGTATTGCCGATATTTTAATGCATACATTAGAACGTTATTTTGCCAAAGAACAAAATAATTATCTCACAGATTATATCGCTGAAGGTCTATTAAAAGATGTCATCACGCAAGCTCCAATCATGATAAATGAGCCTACAAATTATATTGCTCATAGTGAAATTATGTATGCTGGTTCTTTGTCCCACAATGATATAACAGGTCTTGGTCGCACTAAAGATTTTAGTGTACATAAATTTGGTCATGAATTAAGTGCTAAATATAACGCTACTCATGGAGCCTCATTGACTGCTATTTGGTCATCATGGGCTAGATATATCTATCAAAAAGATATTCGGCGTTTTTGTCATCTAGGAAAAATCTTATTTAATATTGATACATTAAATAAAACTGACGAAACTATTGCCCTTGAAACTATCAAACATTTTGAAAACTTCTTCACTAGTTTAAACTTACCTATAAATATCAGCCAATTAGTGGGAAAAACATTAACTGATGAAGAATTGACCTATCTCACTTCAATGTGTACAGATAATAATACAAAAACCATCGGCAATTTTTCACCATTAAATTATCAAGACGTCTATGCTATTTTTAAATTAGCAAATCATTAAGTAAAAGGTGTTTTTTATGGATATGCAAAATTGTACACTTTGCCCTCGTTTATGCCATGTTGACCGCACTAAAAATTATGGTGTTTGTCTTGCTAGTGATAAAGTGGAAATTGCTCTCGTATCCTTACATCAATGGGAAGAACCGTGCCTATCCGGAACAAATGGAGCAGGCACGGTTTTTTTCTCTCATTGTAATATGAGATGTATCTTCTGCCAAAATCACGAAATCAGCACCGAAGGCAAAGGATTTCCTGTAACTATTGAGCGTTTAGCTCAAATTTTTTTAGAACAACAAGCTCGTAATGCCCACTGTTTAGAATTAGTAACACCAACTCATTACGTTTTACAAATAATTGAAGCTCTAAAATTAGCCAAAAAACAAGGTCTATCTATTCCTGTAGTCTATAATACAAGTGGCTATGAACGAGTTGAAGTCTTAGAAATGCTCAAAGACTATATTGATGTATTTTTACCTGATTTTAAATACTACTCACCAGATACAGCCAAAGAATTTTCCCATGCTCCTGATTATCCTCAAGTAGTCAAAGAAGCCATTGATAAAATGTTTGAACTTGTAGGTAAACCACAATTTAAAAATAATATCATGCAAAAAGGCGTCATCATTCGCCATTTAATCTTGCCATGGTATTATAAAGAAAGTATGGAGATCGTAAAATATATCTGGGAAAAATATCATGATGATGTTTATCTTAGCCTTATGAACCAATATACGCCTATGTATAAAGCACTTACTCACCCTAAACTAAAACGCAAATTGACAACTTTTGAATATGATAAAGTTGTAGATTATGCACTTGATTTAGGCTTTAAAAATTGCTATATCCAACAAGGCAAAACAGCTACAACTAAATTTGTACCTCATTTTGATGGCACTAATGTATATTAATTTATTATCTTAAAGGAGATTTGTTATGCGTAGATTTAAACAAGCTTTACCTTCATCAGAAAATATAGCTATTCTAAAACAAAAAACTCATGGTATTTTGGCACTTTGCGATGAAAAATCTTTTCCTTATACCGTTCCTTTAAACTATGTATATCTCAATGACAAAATCTATTTTCACTGTGCCAATGTAGGTCGCAAATTAGATATTGTCCGTCAAAATAATAAAGCTTCTTTTTGTGTTATAAATCAAGATACTGTCATTCCGGAAAAATTCACTACCGCTTATTCTAGTGTCATAGTTTTTGGCACTATTAAAGAAATCACAGCTGAAAATGATAAACAAATAATCCTAAAAGAATTTATCCGTAAATTTTCTGCTGATTATTTTACAGAAGGACTAGAAGAAATAAAAACCTACATCAAACGCACTTGCATTTTAGAATTAAGCATTGAAGAAATAACAGGAAAAGATGGACTTGAATTACAAAAACTAAGACATAAATAAAAAACAAAAGCTGTAGTTTAAAAACTACAGCTTTTATCTTGTACAGGATTATAAAAAGGGGTTTTGGTATTTTGAGGTTTTTATTTTAAATAAGCATCTATTAAAGATTTAAATTTATCTTTAGAGAAGAAGCCAGATTCACGATGAATAATTTCGCCATCTTTTACGAATAATAAAGTAGGTACTACCATTACTTCATATTCTTCAGCAAGTTTTACATTTTCATCAATATCTATTTTTAAAATATCAAAATCATATTCTGGAGCTACTTTTTCAAGTACAGCACCCAACATTTTACAAGGGCCACACCATGTAGCGAAGAAATCTACTACAAAAGTCCCTTTATTTTCTAATAATTTATTAAAAGCATTTGCATCTGCATGTACTAACATTATTTTTGCCTCCAAACTGAATAATTCTATAAGTTATCTCACTTGATGATTTTATTATAAATGATTTTCAATCATAGTTCAGTGACTTCATCACAAAAACTAACAAATAATTATTATTTTTTACAAATATTTTATCATAATAATTTATAATACTAATTTTCTTATAAAACTATCAAAACAATATATTATCATACAACTTATAAGATAAAATAAACATGTACATATAGCAAAAATCTTTTTTAAGTAAAAAAATTATTTATTAAAATTTAACAAAATCCCTTTTATTTCTTAGAATATTGATATATAATAGATTTTGTTATGAAAGTCGTTATAAATTATTAAAAAAATTGAAATAATTTATAATATACTATATAATATAGATAAATCAAATATTTATCATACAACTTTGTAAAAATCTTAATAAATATTAATATATGTGCGGAGGTTCTATAATATGCAAACAAATGAAATGATTAAATCTACTATTGAACAGGGTTTAACTACTCTTGGTATTGAATTCGGTTCCACTCGTATTAAAGCAGTATTAATTAATACTGACCATGAACCAATTGCTGTTGGTGCTTATGATTGGGAAAACAGTCTTATCGATGGCATTTGGACTTATAGCGAAGAAGAAATCTGGGCTGGTCTTCAAGGTTGCTACAAAAATTTAGTTGAAGAAGTAAAAGCAAAATATGGCGTTAGTATCACTAAATTAGCTGGTCTTGGTTTCAGTGCAATGATGCATGGCTATCTTGCTTTTGACGAAAAAGATACTTTACTTGTACCATTCCGCACTTGGAGAAACAATATCACAGGTCAAGCTTCTCATGAATTAATTAAATTATTCAATTACAATGTTCCTCAAAGATTTAGCATTGCTCATCTTTATCAAGCAATTTTAAACAATGAAGAGCATGTAGATAAAATCAAATTCTTCACTACATTAGCTGGTTTTGTTCATTGGAAATTATCTGGTGAAAAAGTACTCGGTATCGGTGATGCTTCTGGTATGTTCCCAATCGATATCAACACTAAAGATTACAATGAAAAAATGCTTGCTGATTTCGATGCACATATCGCTGATAAAAATTATCCATGGTCTATCCGTGAAATTCTACCAAAAGTTTTAGTTGCTGGTGAAAATGCAGGTTATTTAACTGCTGAAGGTGCAAAACTTCTCGACCCAACAGGAACACTCCAAGCTGGTACTCCTATGTGCCCACCAGAAGGTGATGCTGGTACTGGTATGGTAGCTACAAATACAGTTACAAAACGTACAGGTAATGTATCTGCTGGTACTTCTGTATTCGCTATGATTGTTCTTGAACGTGATTTATCCAAAGTTTATGAAGAACTTGATATGGTTACTACTCCTGCTGGCGATTTAGTAGCTATGGCTCATTCCAATAACTGTACAACAGATTTAAATAGTTGGATTAGCCTCTTTCATGAATGCCTCACTAGCTTTGGCGTAAAAGTAGATGCTAACGAATTATTCTCCACATTATATAATAAAGCTTTAGAAGGCGATGCTGACTGCGGTGGCTTACTTGCTTATTGCTATCATTCTGGTGAACATATCACAGGCTTTACTGAAGGTCGTCCATTATTTGTTCGTAAATCCGACAGCAAATTCAATTTAGCAAACTTCATTCGCGTACATCTTTCTACAGCTCTTGGCGCTATGAAAACTGGTTTAGATATTTTAACAAAAGAAGAAAATGTTACTATCGAACAAATTTTAGGTCATGGTGGCTTATTTAAAACTAAAGGTGTAGGTCAAACAATCATGGCTAATGCTATTGGCGCTCCTGTAACAGTTATGGAAACAGCAGGCGAAGGCGGTGCATGGGGTATTGCCCTCTTAGCTGATTATATGAATAATAAAGAAAACTTATCTCTTGATGAATATTTAAGCACTAAAGTATTCAAAAATAGCGTTGCCGAAACTATTGCTCCAACAAAAGAAGGTATCGAAGGTTTTGAAACATTCATGACTAGATATCGCAATGGTCTTGCTATTGAACAATCTGCTATTGATAATTTAAAATAAAAAATCTCTTCTAAAAAGACAAGTCATTTGGCTTGTCTTTTTATTTTGTACTTTAATGTATTTTTTATTCATTAGCTAAAAATATTGTAAACCAAAAAAATATTTTATATAATATACAAGTATTTTTTCTAAGAGCCTTTTTTATTTATCATTCATATTTCTTAGAAAATAAATTTTACATAAAGGAGTTTTGGATATGAACTTATCTGTAAAAATTTTCATCTCTTTAATTTTATCCGTAATTGTTGGTCTTATCCTTGGCGAAGAAAATTTACCATGGCTCAAAGCTTATCTTGCGCCATTTGGTACAATGTTCATCAATTTAATCAAAATGATTATTGTACCTGTAGTATTAGCATCTTTAGTTTGTGGTGTTGCTAGTCTAGGTGATACAAAAAAACTCGGTCGCATTGGTATCAAAGTTGTTTTGTTATATTTAGTAACAACTGCTGTTGCTCTTATCATTGCCCTTGGTTTAGCTTCTGTTTTACAACCTGGTTTAGGTATGGATTTAGTAGCTGAAAAAGCTCCTGATATTAAAGAAGCTCCCGGTTTTATGGACGTTTTAGTTGGTATGATACCATCTAATCCTATCATGACTATGGCAAAAGCTGATATGCTTCCTCTCATTGTGTTTGCATTAGCTATTGGTATTGGTATCACTGCTGTAGGCAAAAAAGGTCAGCCACTTCTCACATTCTTTGATTCCTTAGCAGAAGTAAGTTATAAATTAATCTCCATGATTATGAACCTTGCACCTTATGGTGTATTTGCTCTTTTAGTACCAGTAGTTGCTGCTAATGGTCCAAAAGTTTTATTACCACTTTTATCCGTTATCGTTACTGTTTATATCGGTTGCATCATTCATGCACTTGTTGTATACTCTTCCATCGTTTCTACACTTGGTAAAATGAGTCCTTTGAAGTTCTTTAAAGGTATGACAGAAACAATGCTCTTAGGTTTTACAACTTGTAGCTCCGCTGCTGCACTTCCTGTAAATATGAAAAACTGTACAGAAAATCTTGGTGCTAATAAATCCATTGCTAGCTTCGTACTTCCTTTAGGTGCAACTATCAATATGGACGGAACAGCTATTTATCAAGGTGTTTGCGCTATCTTTATCGCTAATGTTTATGGTATCGATTTAACAGCAGGTCAAATGCTTATGATCGTCTTAACTGGTACACTTGCTTCTGTAGGTACTGCTGGTGTTCCTGGTGCTGGTGTTATCATGCTTGCACTCGTATTACAGACTGTAGGTCTTCCTATGGAAGGTCTTGCACTCGTTGCTGGTATTGACCGTGTATTAGATATGATCCGTACTTGTCTTAATATTACAGGTGATGCTGCTGTAACTATCGCAGTAAGCCAAACAGAACGAAGTAATAATTAAATCTACTAAAAAACAAAGACACTAGAAATAATCTAGTGTCTTTTATTATGCCCTAAAATTCATTTTAATATACTGTAGAAATTACTTTTCCTAGACTATCAGCCAAATCTTCTAAGTCTTCAAGATTTTCTTCTGATGCTAAAAATAAAGTGAAAATATCTGGACTTAAATCTATCATACCAATGCAAATATCTTCATCAAACCATTTACTATCAAGATATTTACACCAATTTATAATATTTTCATCATCAATAAAGTCCATTTCTTCATTATAATAATCGTACTCATCATCTTCATTATAGTCATATTTATCTATTTCATAATCTTCTTCTTCAAACTTACTATCCAAAGCTAGATTATATTCTTTAAAAGTTCGCAAACTCTTCAGGCTCCAACCAAAATCAGTAATACTACAATCTTCTTGTATTTGCATTACATAATTATTTCTGACTAAAATATTCACTGTAACTAGCCATTGCAAATCTTCTACAGAATCATATTTTATACTGATATTGCGCTCTTCAAACTCTTCTAAATGCTCTTGTGCATATGCTTCTATATTATCGATACTCTCTTCTATTTCCGCTAATACATCATCATCATTACCGCTTATAATTCGCGCTATCTCTAATAAAGTTTTTGCCTTTTCCATTTGTATCCCTCTTTTTCTATTTAATTACTAATTTATTAATTCACTATATAAATAAAAAAATCCTGTTAATTTAAAAAACATTTTAGCTATGATATAATATATATTAACTAATATTTATTTTTAATTAATTTAAATTATAGGAGTGATTTTTATTTTATATATAGGTAAACATTTATCTTCTTCAAAAGGGTTTTTACAAATGGGTAAAGAAGCTTTAAGTTTAAATGCTAATACATTTTCTTTTTTTACTAGAAATCCTCGTGGTAGCAAAGCCAAAGATATAGACGATAATGATGTACAACAATTTTTAGCACTAGCCAAACAATATAAATTCCATAAATTAGTAGCTCATGCACCTTATACATTAAATCCATGTTCCAATCGTGAAGAAGTGCACGAATTTGCTCGTCAAACAATTGCTGATGATTTACTTCGCATGGAAAAATTGCCTCATAATTATTATAATTTCCACCCAGGAAATCACTTAGGGCAAGGCATAGATTTCGCCATCAAAGCTATCAGTAATTGCTTAAACGAAGTGATGTGGTCTAAACAGCAGACTACTGTTTTATTAGAAACTATGGCAGGAAAAGGCACTGAAGTTGGCAAAACTTTTGCTGAACTTCAAGCGATTATTGAGCGTATTAATTTACAAGATAAAATAGGTGTATGCCTTGATACTTGTCATATTTGGGACGGCGGTTATGATATTGTAAATAATTTAGATGATGTCCTAGCTGATTTTGATAAAATAATCGGTCTTGATAAATTAAAAGCTATACATTTAAATGATAGTAAAAATGACTTAAACACTCATAAAGACCGCCATGAAAAAATCGGTCAAGGTAAAATAGGTCTTGATGCTATCATAAAAATTATAAACCATCCACAATTAAAACATTTGCCATTTATTTTAGAAACACCAAATGACCATGATGGATATGCTCAAGAAATAGCTTTATTGCGCGCTAATTTCAATTAAATATAAATAAAAAAAGTATCTTTTTCTAACTGAAATATAAGTCAGAAAAAGATACTTTTTATTTTACTTATTTATCTTGTTTGCCAATGAGCTAATGCTCCTGTAAATTCATTCAATTTAAATGAATTTGCTACAGCTTTATCAATGAAATTTTGAGCATTTTCAAAGGCTTGATGGATATCTAAACCTTTAGCAAGTCCTGCTGTTATTGCTGCGGAAAAAGTGCAACCAGCACCGCTATTATAGATATTTTTCATCTTAGCTTTTTTCTGGATAGTAAATTCTTTACCATCAAATAAGACATCTACCATATAATCGCCATCTACGCGACTACCAGATTTTATAATGACATTTTTTGCACCGAGTTTATTGATTTTTACACAAGCTTCTTTAATATCTTCTACAGTTTCCACTTTTTCCATACCTGCAAGATAAGCAGACTCTACTGTATTTGGTGTTATTACATCAGCTTTTTTCACCAATAAAGATTTTATTGCTTCGGCTGCTTCTGGTACCATGATAGCGTCGATACCTTTACAAACCATTACAGGGTCGATTACTACATTTTTAAAATTATATTTATCTATGGATTTCGCTACTAATTCTACAAGAGCAGATGAACCTAACATACCTGTTTTCATGGCATTAATGCCAATACCTTCACCAACAGTTGCAATCTGACGTTCAATAGTAGGCAAATCTATAGGAAAGATATCATGAGCCCAATCTTTTGGATTTTGTGCCACAATTACAGTTAGTGCCACCATTCCATAAACGCCCATCTCTTCGAAAGTCTTTAAATCGGCTTCCATGCCAGCTCCACCAGAAGTATCAGAACCTGCTATAGTCAAAGCTTTATAATTTTCTAATGCCATAATTTATCACCTTTAAATATAAATTATTTTTAATAAGATGTTTTAAATTATAAAATTCTACTATTCCAAAGTCAACAAAATCACATAAAAAAGTGGATATTGTATCGATACAATACCCACTATAACTATTATTTTCCTAAAATTATTTGCTCCATAATAAATTCATAATTTTAGCATATTCTTCTTCTAAATTTTTAACAATAGTATCTGTAATAGCTATAATTAATTCGCTATCTTGTTTTACACCTAATATACAAGTATCTAAATAAATACCTGTTTCGTTTGTATAATACTTAAAAGATTTATATTTAGCATTTAATTCATCAAAATAAGCCAATAATTTATCTTTGTTTTGTACACTTGGTGCAACCTGTACTCTAATTAACCCATAAATACTATCATCTAAAATTATTCCCATTGGTAATAATTGACCATTTATATTTATTGATGAATGAAATACTACGGCATTAAATTTATCATTTTCTACTTCTTCTACTCTAAAGCAAGTTATATTCTTTTCATCTAAATAGTCTTTAAAATTTTGTGCTTTCTCATTCATAATAAAATACCTCACATTCATTTATGTAAGCTAAATCCTAAAAAAAGATTTAGCTTACATTTTTATACTTATTTTTAAATTATGCTTCTTCTACAGCTTCATCAAGAGGAATAGCACCATCAACAAAATTAAATTCTGCTTTACGTTCTTTAAAGTCACGGTTTCTATCCCATGGAGCATCTTTATATAAATGACTCCAATTTTTATAGTCATTTATATCAATTGGTTTTAATACAGTTAAATCACCTGTACTAATTGTAACATCATAATTATTAAAGATATCATCTTCTGTACCAGATGGATAGAATGTACCGTCAATAATTACACCAATAACGCCATCATGTTTACCTGGTTGGTCTAAAATAGTATCATCATCTAAACCAAAGTTAATATCGAAATCATTTGGATTATCTCCATTTGCCCATCCATCAACAGTTCCGCCATAATTTGGATTATCTCCAACAGTAGTATTAGAATCATCAACTGTAATTGTTAAATGTCCCTTATCTACTGTAGATTTTCCAGGATTAATTGTAATATTATAGTTGTCTTCCAATCCTTCAATACCATCTACACTGCCTGTCCAAGTATAATCTCCTCCAGCAGGTTTGGTATGTGTATTATTATCTGTCAAAGCATCATCATGTGTCATTGTTACATCTAATTTATCTTCAAATGCTTCATCGCCATTTGTTAAACCATCTGTACCTGTGATTACATAATCATCTAAATTAGGTTTACCATATTCATGATGTACATTTTCATTTAAATCAATTGTTAAATTTGCTTTATCTACTGTAGATTTTCCATTATTAACTGTAATATTATAGTTATTTTCTATTCCTTCTAGACCACTTATATTACCTGTCCAAGTGTAGCTTCCTCCTGCATTATTTGTATGTGTATTTTCATCTTTTAATGCAGTATCATTTGTCATTGTTACACCAATGCTTGCTGTATCTCCATTTGTTAATCCTGTTACACTACTTACTCCATAATCATTTAAATTTGGTGAACCATATGTGTGTTTTACATCATTTAAATCAATTGTTAAATTTGCTTTATCTACTGTAGATTTTCCATTATTAACTGTAATA
>OLSL01001388.1_pt1 | contig 22366 bp, 19 predicted proteins | sample 1672511 | NCBI WGS metagenome assembly OLSL01 (sample SAMEA3136694, study PRJEB25190) | human gut metagenome | biome: human gut; feature: human-associated habitat; material: faeces | place: Austria | collected 2013
ACCCTTATTAAGTTATTATTGGGAGCCAAGCATCGGCTTCCGATGGAAAGGAACGCGCTATGGCATACGACACTACGGAAGCAGTGGCTAAGTTTCTGTCCGGCTTCCAGATGAAGATTACGAACCGGGAAAGGGACACCGTTGCCCCAGACTACTACGTGAAATACTCGCTCACCCTCTCCAAAGGCGGAAAGGACTTCTCCACCACCTTCGTATCTGATGGGGAACCGACTGTCACGCAGGTCTTCTCCGCCCTCGCAGACGATGCCCTCACCTTGCGAAAATACTCCACTGACGAGTTTGTGGACAAGCTCTACGCACAGGGGGTAAAGCCATCTGCCGCCCTCCGTGCTTACGACTCCTGCAAGGAGACGAATTTGTGGATGCAGGACGAGCTGTACCTCTCCGGCTGGGAAATTGAAGAGATATCGAAAACCCTGACAAAGTATGAGGACGAGGTAAACACTCTGGTCGAGAAGGCCGCATCCGAGCGTGCCGTGCGGTACGCCTATGACCATCCGAAGCTGCCGAAGGGTTTCGTTACTATCGAGCAGCTGCAAGGAGACCTTGACCTCGGGGACTTGCGCGACGAGGTGGAGGATTTTGATTTCGACGGTGACATCACCGAAGCGTTCGGCGAAACTGCCGAGTATAAGGTCGATGACAACTACCATGCCCTTCTCACGTGGCTTCCCGACCACACGGAGTGGCTGGAAGAAGCCGAGTTCAACGGCCTTCTCGAAGGCTGCGAGGGCGATATCTACAAGATGGTTCGGATGGCGCAGTTCGTGTACTTCAAGTCCGACCTCTATGACCATTGCGAGGATATCTGCCGTTACGGCACGCTCGACCAGCTAAGGGATATGGGGGTCTATGCCATCCGGGAAAGCCTTGCAGACGAAATCTTAAACGACCTCTCCTATGATGAGGATTATGCGCCGACCGATGACGCGAAGGATACCATCATCTCGGCTATCTATGCCACGTTCGAGGAGAAATATGGCGAAGACTTCGCCGAAGTCGCTACCGACTTTGGACAGGATATCGACGATATCGCAGGTCGCGCAAACCCTTACGTCCTGAGTGTGGATACGGTACGCGCCGTGAACGAAAAGGGATACGACGCGGTGTTCGCCGAGCAGTGGAAGGCCGAGCTTTCTGAGTGCGATATCGACCCGGAAGCGGTTTCCGTTGACAGCGAAGCGCACGATATGGAAAACGGCAGGGATGGGCTTGATGATAACGCCCCGGAAAAGGATGCCCCGGAAAAGGACGATAGAGATGCACAGCCGCCTGTAGACACCGACAACCGTTAGAAATGTGCATGGAAACGGGTGAGGGCAAGGCTCCACCCGTTTTCTGCTGAAAGGAGACTCTATGGAACCGAAACCGAAAGAGCGCATCGTCTTCGACGAAGACTCCTACTACGGAGACGAAGGCGAAGAGATGGCGATAAACGACCTCATGGAACGTGACGGTCTGACCGAGGATGAGGTGCGCGAGGACTTCACCGACGATGAGATTTTCAATCATCAGATGGAGATGAAAGATTTCGATTACGAGGAGGAGATGCGGGCACTTGCCGCCTTCTTTAACGGGGAGAAGTCCGACATGTCGGATTTCGTCAACCCTTACGGCGGCAACCACATCCTCGTGTCGGGAAGTGTTGGGCGCTGGAACGGCACGTCCACCGGCATCGCCGTCTACAAGGACTTCGATGCCGCCACCGATTGCTCTCCATCCCGTTTCGGTCAGGGCAACGTTTTCGCCGACTGCGAGATTCAGAAGGTCTGGGACGAGAACGGCACGCTTTACCTTGCCGGTGCCCACCATGACGGGCGCGTATCCGTCGAGATGCGTCAGCTCACCGATGAGGGCGAGCGCCTTTGGGGACAGCTCGATTACGAGGATTGTCTGCCCCTCGATGGGCTTACCGCCATGGGAAAGCACTATGAGCTTGGCGACGAGAACCGGTTCGTCCACGATCTCTATAACAGCCCGGAACTCTGCGCCGCCCCCCGTTACGTGGAGCAGTCCTTCGGATGCCCTTCTGAGGAATACGAGAAAGAGGAAGGGACGCTCCCTCACGACTTCACCACCGGCAAATGGCGTGTGCATCTTATCTACCCCGGAGAGCGTTACGGTCTCGATGGTTGCCTGACCTATGAGTTAAATGCTTACTCTGGCGCACCTGCCGCCGCCCATCGCGCGTCCTACCCCCTTGTGGAGTTCTACGATACCTCGCAGGATGCCGCACGCTTCCCGGGCGGGCAGTTCGTCTCTCGCTACTACATGACCGACCTGCTTGAGGACAATTCCATTGCCGTCTCCATCGACACGATGCTCAAGAACGGGAACCAGTTCTCCCTTGATGGCGGCATCCCCGCTTGGACGGTTGAAGGCGATGACCTTGCGAAGGTGAACGACTTTCTTAAGAAAAGCTGCATGGAGTTCTGCGGCTCCCTTCCCGGTGACGAAAAGGACGAGGATGACTACTCCCTTTCGGGGGAAGCGAAGGATGCCACTGCATCCCGTAATGGGCTGAGCAGAAACCAGATGGGGATTGAAGAAAAAGCTGCCGAGTGCAAAGAAGCCGCGACCGTCCTCGCTAACGGGAACGCCCTTTAGACGTTTTTGGCAAGAAAGGAGAAATGAACATGGCAGAAGATTTCGGTGACAGCACGGGAAGCGGCCTTGTGAATACCGCAGGGCAGGCCGCAAAAGAGGTCGTTCAGGCCGTCGTGACAAAGGGTGCGGGCATCGGAGGAAAGGGCGGTGGCGGTATCTCCCTCTCCGGGGAAGCCAAGGACATGATGGCAGCTTCCAAACAGCTTGCAGGCGCATCTGCCGCACCTTCCCGCGAGCATCTGGTCGCAAAGCCCGACCTCTCCCGTTAGATAGAACACCAGAAAGCCAGCAAACCGTACAACTAGAAACACAGAAAGGATGATTGCCATGCCAGATAACGACTTCTGGATTGGGCAGGAGCAGATTCCCGTTGACCTCTCCCTCCTGCTCACCTACCACAACGATGAGGATTACTGGTACGCTCCGGGGGAGTATGCGCTCAGGGTCTATACCGTCGATACCCTGAACACCAACTTCGCCCGGCCCTGCTTCGCGCTCGGTGAGCGCAAGTTCGACCCGGAGATGGAGGATGTTTCCGGTGCTATCGAGAACACCCTCCACGAACTTCTCGATTCCGGTGCGACCCCCGAGGACGTGTACCGCATCATGGGACTCGTTAAGGAGAGCGAACTTCCCCCGAGACCAAGGAAGCTGACAGCTATCTTCCCATCGACCTCGGCTATTGCATCGACGGAAATATCGTCTCCTATGAAGCGGTGCCGGAGAGCGTTGCGACGGTGCCTGAAAACGTAGACTACCCGCGTTACGCGGAAGCGATGGAGAGCCATGTGCCGCTTCCCATCGCTACGCAGATTGCCAAGCATGATTTCTCTCACAGGCAGGCGGATATCCTCATGGAAGCCGCCCGTAACCCGCACGTCTCGCCCGAGACGCTTGAGACGATAGCCGACAAGACCCTTTCGTCCGGTAAGATGCGCGGTCTTCTGGATATCGCTTCTGTCGGCAAGAACCCCCTCGATTTTCGCAATATGGACGAGCAGACACTTAAGGCGGCTGTTTCCGTGCTGTTCCACGGCGGCAAAGACCTCCCCGTGACGGAGCTTGACCTTGCGCAGCTGCGTTCGGTAGACCTCGCGCTGATGGACGGGGCTTCCCCCGCCGAAGCCATGCGGGCAGCCGAGAAGTCTGCATCCGCCGAGCCGGAAGCGCCTGCCGCATCTCTCGCATCCGAAGCCCGCGACGCGAAGGCTGCTCGCACCGAACTCGATAGCCAGTCGGAGATAAAGGATGCCCCGACACGCGCGGAAAAGGCAGATGGCTCCCTGTGACAAAGCCGTTTCATGGGCAGAAAGGAGGACACCTATGACACCTGACGGAAAAACATTCGACCCGGAAACCGTTACCGACAAACAGCTCGTTCAGTACGAACAGGCCATGGACCGTGGCTTAACCGAAGCCGACGCGATGCGCCTGACCGAACACGAGTACAACGGCTTTCAGGCCAATGCCATCATCGCCGCCGCGCTGAACCCGGCGGTGGGAGAAGACGTGCTGGACGCTCTCGCGACCCCCAAGTACACCGCAGCGCAGATGACAGCCATCGCGAAAATCGCCATCAGGGGCGGAGACTTCGCACGCTTCCTAGACCCGCAGATGGACGCACGGCGCATGGAAGCCGCCTATCTGGTCGTGGCGCACGGTGGGAGCGACTTGCCTGTGGAACATCTCTCCCGCTCCCAGCTGCTCACCATCAACAACATCCTTCTGCAAGGCCATATCCCCTATGAGACCGTCCGCGCCATCGCAAAGCCCGCGTTTACCCCTGAGAGCATGGAGGTCATCGCCGCCGCCATGGAAAACGCACGTCATGACCCCTATACCGGTGAGCACTCGCTGACCGAAGCGCAGGTGGCGCGTATTATGAACCCGGAATACAGATCGGAGCAGCAAATCGCGCTTCTTACCGCCATGCGCGGGCAGACCCCGGTTGCAGACCTGAGCGATGCGGACTTTGCGGGGCTGTTCCCGGCTTCCCTTTCCGTAGAGCAGATGAGCGCCTGTGCCTATGCCGTGAACCGGTGCGGGTATAACACGCCACTTCTCTTGATGACCATGCAGGCGTGCGCGGACATGAACGCGCAACAGCTCATGGCCGTCTTCGATGCAACGGCGGCAGAGTTTTCCGATGCCACTATGGCAAAGGTCTCCACAATCCTTATGCACACCCCAGCCCTTACCTCCCAGCAGATGCGCTACCTGCTCGCGGAAGCTAGGGACGGCACCCCGTTTCCGGCTCTGGAATCCATGAAGGAGCATCTGCTGGCACAGGCGGAACCCGAGAAGGCACAGGTTACCGAAACCGGTATCAAGTCCGAGTCCCGTGACATGGCATCCGGCAAGGAAGCGCTTGCGGAGCAGGCGGGACTCGATGGCACCCAAAAAATCAATCAGAACAAGGAGATGGAATAGATGTTTCATAACATATCTAATCCCAAATGGTTCGGCAATTGGAGCCGTTTGGAAGATGACTATCTCGGCAACGGCGGAACGGACATTGCCGACAACTTCACTTTCTCGAAAAGGGAAAAAACCGGCGGGCTTTTCGGTTCCATCATCAGACTGGCTACCGCATTTCCCGCCTGCGACCCGGAGACCGGACATGCCACCGGCGCTTGGAAGGTGGCCTGCGAGTCCATCGACCTCGACGAGGTGCCGCTTTCCGATATCGCGGACATGATTTCCGGCTTTGACTGCGAGACCATAACCGATTTCCGGTTGTTCAACACCGGGGCATTCGATAACACCCCATGGCAGCAAGCCCTCGGCGAGCTTTTACTGCGCCTGCGCGTCGAGAAGGACGATTACCAATGGATACAGTGCCCCAACTCCGAGTCCGCCGTGAACATGATGAACATGGTCATGGATGCGCATATGCCGCCGGACTTCTTCGATGATTTTGTCTGCGGCGATGAGGAATATGGTCTCAACGAGGAAGCACACGAAATGGCTTCTGGACGGAAGGAAATCGACACCCAGACGGAAACCAAGGATGCGCCGGAAGTTGACGCGGACAAGGAGGTGAAATAGATGACCGATAATTTCAAGGAGATAGGTTCCCTGTTCGGCAGGGAAGGCGCGGGCGTAGGCTTCGCCAAACAGACGGATAAGGAATCCTTCACCTATGCCTTCGCTTGGCCGGAGGGGGATACTTGGGCAACCCTCACCGGATACCTGAATCTTGATGAGCAGCCGGAGGAGTACGTGCGCCGCGTGCTGCAAGACGGCGGATTCCGCTCCGATTGGGGCAACCCGGATTACGACCCCATCGGTGATTTCAAGGAGACAGCCGGTGACGAATACCGGATTCCTCTCCTGAAAGTCCTGCTCCGGGAGCAGCTGGAAAGCCGCTACGAGGTCGCAAACCATTTTTCGACGATGAACCGCGCCCGCGTGGAGCTTTCCGCTTTTATCCAGAACGAAGGCGGCGCACCGCTTCCCGAAGACGCGCTCGGTACTCCCGAAGAACAGGGTATCCGTGCCATGCTCATCGCCACCGGCGAACCTCCGCGCGAGGTGACCCTTCTGCCGGATAAAAACGGCTCCACCTTAAAACCGTTGCAAGCGCTGGTGGGTGGAAATATCGAGACTTTCGATATCGCTTTCGGCGAGGAGATTTCCCTTTACGTGAACGAGGAGGGTCTGTTCACCTGCCCGCCAAATCGTGCCATTTTCGCCACCGAGGAGATGGCAAAAGCCGGGTATCTCTCCCAGCTCGATTACTCGAAGGTCGTGGAGATGGGGGATTTCTACACCGTTCTAAACGGCGATATCGTAGCCGTGGGCTTCGACCCAGAGACAGGGGAGAGCCGGTCGCTCACGGATGGAGAGACTGCCCGCGTGGAAGGGTGCTTCACCGTTATCAGTAGACCCGGAAGCGGAGCGAAGGCTGTCGATGATATCCGGCACGGTATCACTCCGGGCAGCTACGACATTTCCGTGGAGAGCCACGACTGCACATCCGGCAGGAACGCGCTCGCGGCGGATGCACCTGCAAGGGATGCGCCCGGAAAGGATAACCAGAACATCGGATAGAACCCGAAGTGACAAAAAATAGAAAGACAGGATGCCGCATCCCGTATGGGAGCGGCATCTCCACAAATGCGAAAAAGAACGGGAGGTGCGAATGATGAAAGCAGAAAAAGGCTCCGAGATTATCACGACCATCTGCGAGTACGAGAACTCCGTGGCAATGCCGGATAAGGAACGCCTGACCTATCTCGACACGTGCGGCATCGCCCGCCTTAAGCATGGGAACGGAAATGTAAAAGCACAAGAAGCCTATGCGAACAGATGCAGCGAGTACCTGCGGTTCGGACACGAAGTTGACCTTGCCGCCTGCGGCGTATACAGCCCCTACGATGCCCTGAAAGTCTGCGACACGCCGGAGATATTCTTGAAGACCGGGTTCGAGCAGCGCCCCATGCTCTACACGCAAAAGCATCTCTTTCAGGCTCTCACGCCGAAATCCGATTACAACCCCCACCGGCACGGCTTCTCCATCGAACAGGTAAAGCGCTTTCCCGAGCTTCTTGCTTCCCCGGTGGTTCTCGCCAACAGCCCGACCAGGGACGATGTTCTGCTTGCCATCCTTCTCGCGACCGATGCCTACGACACCCCGCTCATCGCGGGCATCAAGCCGGACGGCACGGGAAACTACGGGGAGCGCGAAGTGGAGACGAATATGGTTTTGAGCGTCTACAGCAGGCAGAACTTTATCCGTTACTTCGCCCTGTTACGGGATATGGATGCCTTCGTGTTCGTAAGCGGCAGGAAAATCGAAGCGCTCGAAGACCTATCCGGGCTTCCGCTTGCAGAAAATTGCTCCGGTCTCGATATTGACAGGATTTTGCAACGCCCGAAGTGCCTTGGATAGATACGGGTCAGGAGATTTCAAAGCATGTTCTTCAAGAAGAAAAAAGGGAAAACACCGAAAACCTCGAAAAGGAAGGTCGTTCCTAACATGAAGCCCATCGAAGAGCTTAGAACCAACAAAGATATTGCCGAATGGTGTCGCGATTTCTTTCGCGTGACCGATTCTCTCTGTCCTGACGGTTGCAGCGAGAAGAGCATTTTGGTTCGTCCCGAGCGCAACCTGCTCATGGCGCTCACGACGGTGCTCGTCGAGTGGATGCCGAGAAAAGACCTGAGCATTAACTCCCTCTTCTTGCTTCTCTCTCATGCAGAGAAAGAAGATGCTCGGAACTATAAGCCCCCGCTCGACTTTCTCTTCGAGCAGATTGAGACCGGATACCGGTACAGCGGAACAACCATAGACGGGCATCCGAAGGCCGTGCCCTCCCTCTTCTGCCGCAACTCCGATGCCCGTTGCCCGGCCAAGGAAAAAGGGCTTGAGCCGGTAGAGGACTTCGCCCTCCAATGTTACCAGTCCGTTCGTCAGCTCAGCTACGCGGACTACACCGTCATCGTCTCATCCTTGACCTCCCGTCTCATCGACTTTAAGTACCTACGCGAAGCCGAGCCTGCCGCCGAAGCGCCCGCCGGTACCCGTTGGGTTCCAAGCGATGCCCCTGACTATGGGTTCGATGATAACGATGACGATATTCCCGCCTTTTCATTCCCAGAAGCCTAGCAAACCAGAAAGGAAGGAAGGAAACCATATGAGCAAATTAGTCATCGCGGAAAAGCCGATGCTCGCCCGCGATATCGCCCGCGCCATCACGGGAAAAGAGGTGTCCGAAAGCGCCCGCCTTCCCATCTCGGGAAACGGCTACACTGTCTGTGCCTGCGCCGGCCACCTTTTGGAACTGGTAAAACCGGATGCCATCGACCAAAAATGGGGAATGCCTTGGAGCCTTGATGTACTCCCTATCGAGGTTCACGACTGGCCGAAGGAACCGGCGGTCGATAAGAAGACCGGAGAGAGCAAGAAGCCCCTCATCGACCAGATTGCGGGACTCCTTAAAACTTGCGATTCCGTCATCGCCGCCGGTGACCCGGACGATGAGGGGCAGCTTATCGTGGACGAGCTTTTGGACTACCTCGGCTACGCCGGTAAGGTCGAGCGCGTCTACGTGAACGACAACATCGAGAAGAACATCGTGAAGGCATTCGACAAGCTCGTGCCCAACGACTCCTGCCGGGGTGCTGGCAACGCCGCCTATGCCCGACAGATGGCGGATATGTGCTTCGGCGTGAACGAGACGAGACTCGCCACCAAGCGTCTTGACGGCCTGTTCACCGTCGGACGCGTGCAGACCCCGACGCTGGGGCTTGTGGTGAAACGCGACGAAGCCATCGCCCACCACGTCACCCGAAAGTTCTACGAGCTGTTTGCAAGCGGTGATTCGGATGCCGGAGAACTCACCTTCAAGTATCTGCCGGGAAAGGAGCTGCTTGCCGGTGAGAAGCATCTGTTCGAGCGGCATACGCTGGAAGCCCTTAAGGAAAAGCTCGACGGACGCGACCTGCACTTTGAAACGACCGTATCGAAAAAGCAGGAGAACCAGCCGCTTCCCTACAACTTGACCGTGCTGCTTTCCGACATGAGCGAGCGCTTCGGCTTCACTGCCGCCGAGACTCAGCAAATCACGCAGGATTTGCGTGATAAGTACAAAGCCATCACCTACAACCGCTCCGATTCCCAATACCTCAAGGAAGAGCATCGAGAGCAGGCACCGGCAGTCCTTGCGCAGGCGATGAAGAACCTCGGCGTGCGCTGGCCTTTGGATTACCGGCTCCACTCCAAGGCGTTCAACGATGGGAACGTGACCGCCCACCACGGCATCATCCCGCAGGAAGCGGATGCGCCCGTGTCCGCGATGGAACCGGACGAAGCCAAGGTCTACACCGCCATCTGTGAGCGCTATGCGGTGCAATTTCTTCCTCCCGCCGTGTACGACGTGAGCGAGAGCACGGTAAGCGTGGACGGTGGAACGCTTAAGCTCACCGCGAAGCGCCTTTCGGACGCGGGGTTCACGGCTGTCTTCCCGAACATCTCGAACAGCCGCGTCAGAGAGGATTCCGATACGGGGAACCCATGGGTTCCCGCAGGAAGCCACACCCTTGCCGGTATCTCCTGCTCAATCACGGAAGGGGAGACCACCCCGCCCGCACCCTATACGGAGGGCACCCTCATCACAGACATGGCATCCATCGCGAAGTACGTCAAAGACCCGGAAATCCGGGAAATCCTTAAGCGTAAGGATGACGGCAAGAAGGGCGAACACGGCGGTATCGGAACGACGGCCACCCGCTCCTCCATCATCGAGGGTCTGAAAACCCGTGGCTACCTTGAGGAACGAAAGGGAAAGGTTCGAGCGACCGATAAGGCCAAGGCGTTCTACGCACTCCTCCCGCCGGAGATTCGCGGTGCAGACGTGACCGCAAGATGGTGGCTCATCCAACAGGATATCGCAGACGGCAAGGCGGACGTGAACGCCCTGCAAGATTCCGTCATCGAGGTCTTTAATCACCACCGCGAGACCGCCTACGTGGGCGCATCCATCGCAGGTGCCGGAAAGACCGTAGTGGGCAAGTGTCCGAGGTGCGGCAAGGACGTTATAAAGACCGGCTCCATCTACGCCTGCTCCTCCATCAAGAACGAGAAGCAGGAGGACGGTACTTGGAAGGAGGTCGCGGGCTGCGGGTTCAAGCTGTTCGGCTTCTGCACCAAGAAGTTCACCGAGAAGCAGGCCGCATCCCTTCTTGACGGGAAGGCGGTCTCGCTAAGGGGCTGCAAGTCCAAGGCCGGGAAGACCTTCGATTGCACAGTCGTTCTTCAAAAGGACGGGTCGGTAGAACCCATTTTCACACCGAGAAAACCCACGAAGAAAGGCCGCAGGTAGCGGCAGAAAGGAAGGAATGACATGGCAACACTCCTATCACCGGATATGCTTCCCGAGGATATTCGGAACATGGATTTCGGGCAGGCTTCCATGCCCCACGCGCCCGAAGTCCAGACCCCGGAAGTGCCCTACGATACGACCACATCCGCACCAGACCGCCCTGCCATACCGCTCTCCCCGGACATGCTTTCAGGGAACCTGCAAGGAAACGACAGTGAGAAATCGGGCATCGAGTTCTCCTTCGATGCCTTCGGATACACCCAGCAGGTCGAGCTTGTACAGGAGTCCTATGCGGACGGAAACCTTGCAGTGACCGCCTATCTCTCCGACCCAACCGACGAATCGTTCGGTCAGCCTTGGAGCAGCGTTACCGTGAACTTCGGTTCCCCACTGCAACAGGACGCGACCGTTTTCCTCGACACCAACAACATGGGAGAAGCGATGCTCTCGAAAATCTCCCAGCTCGGAGCCTTCACCGGCCAGTTCATGCGTTCGGGATTCTGCTCCTACCCGGCCTTCACCTTCGATACCGAAGTCATGGACAACATGCGCGACTTAAACGAGTTTGTATCGGCAGACCACAGCAGCCTTGCCGAGATGCGGGGCGCGTGCCACGCGGCACTCGAAAACGTATACGGCAGCGAGTTCACGGATGCCTTGGAAAGCGGTTACGACCTGAACGCCGAATCCCATGACTGCGCTTCCGGAAGCGCCGTGCTCGAAACCTGCGATACGACACGCGCGGAACAACCCATGAACCATGTGAAGGGGGTGCGATAGGCATGAGCCGCTTTCACTCGAACCGGACTTGTATCCGTTCGCCGACAGCTATCCCAAGCAGCCAAAACACACCATTGTGCTAAAATCGGGTACCGTATACACACCGCGCGGGACTACCCGTTCCGCACAGACAGAAAGGATGAAAAAACATGCCCAAGAAGACACCGGAGCCAGAGCAGGCTCCCAAGGCAGACAACTACGCCAAAATCAACATGCCCGCCGCCTTCCTCACGCCCCACGACATTCAGACAAGTGACGGGCGCACCTTCGAGAAGTGCTTCGTTTCCTTCCCCAAGGGGACGAAGGTGAACGGCATCGACGTGAGCGGCTTCTCAACCGATGTGTTCCTCTCCGACTACATGAAGAAGGACATGCTCGAAAAGGGACGCGCCACGGTCTCGTTCAAGAAGGACGAGCCGGTGCCCATCTGGACGGGGAAGAAGGACGATGCCGAGCACCCGTATCAGCGCTACGAGGTGAAGGCCACCGACCTCACCCACGCACTCAAGGTGGCGCAGGACTCCTATAAGGCCGAAAAAGCCGCAGAGCGTGCCGCCGCAAAGGACGGCGTGAGCCTTGCGGGCGAAGCGCGCGACATGGAGACCGGGAAGGACGCGCTCGCAGGCGATGACCCCGCCAAGTCCACCAAGTCGCGAACCGGGCAGGATATTGCCCAGTAGTACAGAGGAAAGAGGTGACAGTTCATGGTAATCGAGGTGCTCTACAAGTCCTTCCGCTACGAGAAGTTCGACTCGTCTGCCCAGACGAACTCCGAGCCGTTCCGCGCGAAGGGAACGAACATCCTTACCGACTGGAACCTCTACCTCGGTGCCCTTGAGGAAAACGGCATCATCCTCGCAGAGCACTGGTATGACGGAAATCCGCAGCACGCAGGCGGGCAGGTGACCCTTGAGGGCACCAAGGTTCCCGCCGCCACCCGTCAGGTCGGGAGCGCCATGCTTCTCGTCTCGCCAGATGAGCTGGACGATGTGGTCTGGCTCAAGAAGGACGGCGAAAAGCTCCTGTGGCGGGAGGGCGATGAGCTGATAAACGGTGAGCGGTTCTTCGCCATGGAGCAGCTGTGTTACTCCGATGCCACAGTGCAATCCATCAACCGTCGCGCCATCGCCGTGTTCGACTATCTGAAGCACGCGCACCCGACGTACTCGGATGATGAGATTGCCCGCATCATGGGCTACACCGAATCCGCCATCGAGCGCATCCGCGATGCAGAAATCTCTCAGGACGAGGGTTTCGTGGACGATGACGGGGAAGGTCAAAACGAGGAAGACAACACCGGAGCTATCGGCAGATATGACTTCGGTTAGAGATAGAACGAAATGAGAAACGCAGTTCAAACGAACCACCAACGAATCTACAGAAAACCACGCAAACAAGGAAGGAGAAAAGAACACATGAAGATTCTCGGACGAATCAAGAAATCTAAGGTGCTCACTGCGGTCATGACCGCAGTGCTCATCTTCCAATCGGCCTGCCCCACCGGGCTTGCCTATGCCGCGCAGAAATCGGGTGTTAGCGCCTATGCTGCCGGTCAGACCATCGACCAAGCACTCGGTGCCACCAAGACGGTCGAGTCCGTGCTCTCCCAGCACGAGAACGACGAGTATTACCTCACCACGCCATATGGCAACAAAGGGCCTCATGGCGAGGACGGCGCAATCGACACTTGGGACTGCTGGAAACCGAAGGGCGAGTACGGTAGCGGTGCCTATATGAACTGCACCGGTTTTGTGGTTGCCGTCCTCCGTGCCTGTGGAGCGAATACATCCATCATCGGAAACTATACCGCCAAGGACGGCTACAACAGGGGTAACGAGACGAACGCATCTAAATGGGATGAGTATTGCCGCGACAACAATGCCGTCAGCTACACATTCAGCTCCAAAGAGCAGATGCTCGCGTCCGGTATCCTTGAGAAGGGCGATATCATCTACATGGAGCCGGCGGACTGGAATCATAGCAATTCAGACTGCCATATCGGCTTCTTCTGGGGCAGCAACAGCTCGGAAGACCTTTTCTGGCACTCTTCCAGCCACGCGGACGGTATTGTAAAGGGCTATTTCCCGAACTCCGCAGGCGGCAACGTGATTTCCAAAATCACGCCCAAGTATCCCGTTCGCTACTACCGTGTCATCAAGACGTTGCACAAGGGATATCTGACACTGCATAAGGACTCCTCAAATAAGACCCTTACCGATGCCAATGACTGCTATTCCCTCGCAGGTGCCGAATATGGGGTCTACACTGACTCCAACTGCTCGAACAAGGTAGCGACCCTTACGACGAACGTAAGCGGGAACGCGAACATCGTCTCGCTCAACCCCGGACGCTACTATGTGAAGGAGACCAAGGCTCCCAAGGGATATTTCACCGATTCGCAGGTTTACACCGCAGATGTTTCCGATGCGAATCGCGAATCCTCGCCTGTGAAGCTCTCAGTCAGCGACAATCCCGCAAATGACCCTATGGCTATGCTCCTTGGTAAATACGACGGCCAGAAGACCTATAACGGCGCTGGTAACCTCCCGCAGGGTTCCGCCACCCTTGCAGGTGCCGAGTTCACCGTCGATTACTACGCCACCCTTGACTACAAGAGCTACGATGACCTTAAGAACGCCGACGTGAAGCCGACACGTTCTTGGACGTTCAAGACGAACGAAAACGGAATCGCCAACTTCAAGGCCGACGATTTTGTTTCCGGCGATGCCTTCTACTACAACTCCAACAACGACCCGTGCATCCCACGCGGCACTGTCGTCATTCGTGAGACCAAGGCACCCACAGGCTATGTGAAGTCCGACGATGTATCCTTCCAGAAGATTCAGGAGAATCCGACCACAGGTGCCGTTCGTACTTACAACGTCCCGGAGGTTGCCGAGCAGGTCTACCGCTCCGATATCGAGTTCACGAAAAAGGCCGATAACGGTTCCGAGCACCTTGCAGGCGTGCCCTTCAAGGTGACCTCCCTCACTACCGGCGAGTCCCATATCGCTGTGACCGATGAGAACGGCTATTTCAGCTCCGCGTCCTCTTGGAACGCGCATGACTCGAACACCAACGCGAACGATTGGGCGCTGACCGCAAGCGACACCATCGACAGCACAAAGCTCGATGCTAACGCCGGTTTCTGGTTCGGCAACAACAGCGCGCTCGATGGGAACGGCACCACTTCCACCTCCGATGCCGTCAAGGCGGACAACAAGCTCGGTGCCCTGCCCTTTGACACCTATTCCATTGAAGAGCTTCGCTGCTCCGCTAATGAGGGCTATGCGCTCATCAACACGACTGTTACTGTGACCCGTGATGCCAAGACTATCGACCTCGGCACCTTCGATGACCCGGAGCCGGAAATCCACACCACCGCCTACGACGCTTCTGATAGCGACCATTACGTTGGGGTCGGCACCGTCAAGATTTCCGACAAGGTAGAGTACAGCCATCTCGTCGCGGGTAAGACCTACACCGTCATCGGTGAACTGCATGATGCCGCTACCGGCGATGCTGTCACGGTTAACGGTCAGGCTATCACTGCTGAAAAGACCTTCACGGCTGAGGACTCCGCAGGTTCCGTCACGCTTGACTACGCTTTCGATTCCTACGACCTCAAGGGGAAGACCCTCGTGGTCTATGAGACGCTTACCGATGCAAAGGGTGCGAAGCTCGCCGAGCATAGGAACAAATCCGACGTTTCCCAGCAGGTGACCGTGCTCACGCCGAAGCTCTCGACAAGCGCTGTGGGCGATGCGGACAATAGCAAGTCCGTCACCGCTGAGGGTGATGTTACCGTTACCGATTATGTCCGTTACACCGGGCTTACCGCCGGGCAGACCTACACGCTCACGGGAACCCTTATGGACAAGTCCACCAAGAAGGCTTTCGTGGATGCCGACGGCAACCCCGTCACCGCGACTGCTGAGTTCACGGCGGAAGCCGAAAGCGGTACCGCGACCGTGACCTTCACCTTCAATGCCAGCAGCATCAAGACCGGCACCAAGCTCATCGCCTTCGAGACCCTTTCCACGAACGGTATCGAGATTGCCGACCACAAGGATATCAACGACATTGACCAGACCGTTACCGTGAAGGCTCCCGTTATCGGCACCACCGCCGTCGATGCTGCCGACGGTGACAAGACGGTTACGGGCGAGGAAAATGTCGCTGTCCGCGATACCGTCCACTACAACAACGTGACCCCCGGCAAGACCTACAAGGTCATCGGTACCCTCTACGAGAAGGTTCTTGACAAGAACGGAAAGGTCACGAAGAAGGTATTCAAAGACAAGGACGGTACCCCTGTCACTGCGGAAGCAAACTTTACCGCAGAGGACTCCTACGGAAACGTCGATGTGACCTTCTACTTCGATGGCAGTTCGCTCAAGGAAGGTACCTCTCTCGTTGCCTTCGAGTCCCTGTCCTACAACGACAATGAGATTGCTTCCCATGCCGACGTGAATGATTCCGGCCAGACTGTCATCATCACGAAGCCCAAGCTCTCCACTACCGCAACGGATGCCCTTGATGGTGATAAGAACCTCATCGGTGAGGATAATGCCACCATCGTCGATACCGTCCATTACATGAACGTGACCCCCGGCAAGACCTACAAGGTTTCCGGCACCCTTTACGAGAAGGTCACCGACAAGGACGGCAAGGTCACCAAGAAGCAGCTCCTCGATGCCGACGGCAACCCCGTCACCGCCGAGACCGAGTTCGTTCCCGAGGACACCTACGGCACCGTCGATGTGACCTTCACCTTCGATGGGTCGCTCCTGAAAGACAACACGCCGGTGGTCGCTTTCGAGTCCCTGTCCTACAAGGGCAAGGAGATTGCTTCCCATAGCGATATCGAGGATGAAGGCCAGACGGTCACCATGCACACTTCCGAGATTGGTACCACAGCCACGGACAAGCTCGATGGTGACAAGACCGTTATCGCCGATGCCGAGTCCACCGTCACCGACAAGGTGGAGTACGACCATGTGCTCACCGGCAAGGCCTACACCATGGCCGGTATCCTGATGGATGCAAAGACCGGTCTTCCCGTGCTGACTGGCGAAGGTGCGAAGAAGTATACCGAGGATGACCTCACCAAGTTCACCTCCGGCCTGATGAACGTGCTCGGCTTCCAGTCGAACACCTACTCCATCAAGGTTAAGGACAAGGACTGGGGCAACGGTGCCGCCATCGTCAAGAACGCGGACGGTTCCTACACCTATGATGCTTCCGAGCGCACCGAGAACGAGGACGGCACTTGGACTGTCAAGACCGACACCCAGACTCTCACCGAGCAGGAAGACGGCACTTGGAAGCTCACCGGTCTGGAGGGTAGCGGCAGCGCCACCGCAGACGGCGGCACAAGCTTCGTCCGTAATATCGAGGAAACCTACAAGGCCGATGAGGTCGAGGTTACCGATAACGGTATCGACTGGTCGAACGCAAAGAAGCTCCCGACCGCTTCCATCGACCTCGCCAAGGTCAAGGCATATGCCGAGGAGAACAAAGACCTCCTCTCCTGCCTTGTCTACAAGACGGCGGAGTTCACCCCTGAGAAGGAGTCCGGTTCCATCGACATGGACTACACCTTCAACTCCAACGACGTTATCGACCGCCTGTCCGGCGAGACCAAGAACCTCGTGGTCTTCGAGGTCATGTTCAAGGGCAGCATCGAGAACGCTTCCGATGAGACTCCCGTTTCCATCGTCGCGAGCGAATGCGATAAGGACAACGAGGGACAGACGGTAAAACTCGCCCCGAGTACCATCGGTACCACCGCGACTGACAAGTCCGACGGTGACCATGAACTGATGGCTGGCAAGGATGCCGTCATCACTGACGAGGTGAAGTACGAGGGTCTTATCCCCGGCAAGGAGTACACGCTCCATGCCACGCTCATGGATAAGAAGACCGGCGAGCCTTTGAAGGTTGCCGACAAGGGCGTGACCGCCGAACTCAAGTTCACGCCGAACAGTGAGAGCGGCACGGTCTCCATCAACCTCGGCGAGTTCGATGCAACCTCCCTCGACGGTCATACACTGGTTGTCTTCGAGGAGCTGACCAAACAGAGCGATATCGACGGCAAGGCCACGGACGTTACCGTAGCGGAGCATAAGGATATCAACGACGAGGGACAGTCCGTGACCGTCACCTCGACCCCGGCAGGCTCCACCTACGGAAAGACCGGCGTTGACATGACGAACATCGCCATCGCCATCGGCATCCTCCTGATTGCCGCAGGCTGCGCGACCGCTTACGGCATCAAGAGCCGCAAGACCACCAAGGGCGATGCGGACGAGAACGCAGAGGATAACACCGAAGCCTAGTGCCCGTAACGCCTGAAACCGGCAGGGTGCCGCGACACTCCGGCACCCTGCCTTCCTTTTTAATTTGAAAGGGGGATACACCCATGAAGGACGATAAAGAGAACGATATCGAGATGAACGACGGAGATTCCACCGAATCACCTGCGGATGGGGACAACATGCACGCGAACCCGGAAAGCGAGAAGAAGCCGCATAACCGGAAGGTCATTGCCGCCATCTGCGGCCTTGCTCTCGTCGCGCTCATCGGCGGCGGTGCCTATTACGGCATCGGCCACCCAACCGGCGCAGGTTCCAAGACCGAATCCGTGCAGGCGAATGATTCCAAGGAAAGCGGTTCCGATGCGTCTGCGAAGGACGGCTCTAAGAGCAAAGAGAAGTCTCACACCCACGACTGGTCTATCACCTACAAGACCGTCCACCATGACGCTGTGACGCACACGGAGCACGTAGCACCCGTCTACCAGAACCTGACCACCTACCATACCGTTTGCAATGAGTGCAAGCAGGTCATCGACGGCAAGGCCGATGACCACATCAAGCAGACCGGTCACTCCGGCTACTCCACCAATGTCCCCATCACCGATGAGGTCATGGTGAGCGAGGGCTATGACAAACAGGTCACCGACACCCCGGCTTACGATGAGACGGTCATCGACAAGCTGGTCTGCACCACCTGCGGAGCGACGAAGGATGCCCCGCAGGCCACATCGGATGCCGCCAAGTAATTCAGATGGCCAGATTGGGAAATCATAACCGGAAATCCCGTGCGGCTTTTGCGGCAGCGGCGGTCTTCTTGGCCGTCGCTGCCATCCTTTTCGGCGTGCTGCTTCATTTCTATCGGGATGCAAGTCCCTCACCGTCACCAAACGGCACGCCGCAGGAAACCGCCACGGAAAGCGCAGGTGGTCGGGAATCCGAGTTCCCTACTGTTGATTGGGATTACTGGAAGAGCGTGAACGGGGATGTTATCGGATGGATAACCGTGCCGGGGACGGATATCAACCATCCCATCCTGCAAGCCCACGCATCTGACCCGGATTACTACCTGCATCACGATATCTACCGGAACTACAATCCCTTGGGTGCGCTCTATCTCGACGCAGAATGCGAGAAGGAGGGCTTTCAAAGTCCGAATGCCGTCATCCTCGGACACAGCCTGACCCTCGGGAACGCGGTCACCTGTTTCGGCAACATCCAACGGTATAGCGATAAATCCTTCGCTTCTGAGCATCAGACTGTACTCATCCAAACCCCAAACACCAAGATGCGCTACACCGTGCGCTTCGCGAATATCGTGAAGGGATGGGAGCCGACCAAACGGACGGTCTTTGCCGGTGATTCGGATTTTCGGAACTGGTACGATTCCTCGCGGGAATCTGCCGCCATGGTACTCGATACCGATTCCGAACCGAATCAGGTCATCTCCCTCGTCTCCTGCTCCTATAACTTCTGGAAGCAGAATGAGCGGACGGTTGTGACCACCAGTATCGACCAAAAACAGGCGCAAACGGAAACTGTTTCGACCGAATCCCGTCAGACTGGCTCTGATGCCGAATAAGGGCAGGTTTCAATCCGTTCGCACCCACGCTACAAACGTACCGTCAAGACCCCGCAGATGCGATTCTGTGGGGTCGTTTTCTTAGAACATGTCGGAAAAGCGGCAGCTATCGTATAATTTCAATGGGCTTTCCCGGAAAGGAGACCATGATGAAATCTAAGCAGAAGCAGACTCCTACGGAGATTATTGATAACCAGCGTCAGGTGGTCGTTGAGAAAATCATCGAGGACATGAAGCGCGACGGGCTTCGTTGGGCAGAACCGTACCTGCCCTCCCTAACACCGCACAACCCCGTCTCCGGCACCGTGTATCAGGGCGGAAACCGTGTGCATCTTGGCTTCATCGGGTTCATGCGTGGCTATACGGACAACCGGTGGGCTACCTTCAACCAGATAAAGGATGCCGGTTGGCACGTGAAAAAGGGTGCCAAGTCCGCGCTCATCGAGAAATGGAAGCAGTTCGCCTTCTACAAGGAAAACGAGGATACCGGTGAGAAGGAGCTTGCCGGACGCTACCCGAAGCTCGTTGGCTACTGGAACGTCTTCAATGCGGAGGATATCGAGGGCATCCCGCCGGAGAACGCTCCCGTCCACCAGAATGACCGGACGGCTATCATCGCCCAAAACCTTGAAGAATCTTCCAGATGCCCAATCATCGAGAGCGCCAGCTATCTCGGCAGCGCCGCCTACTCTCCGGCTACAGACCGCATCCTCATCGCCCCGCGAGAGACCTTCCGCTCGGACGAAGCGTTCACCCGCGTCCTGCTGCATGAGATGACCCACTCTACCGGACACCCTTCCGCCCTCGCCCGTGAACTCGACACCCGCTTCGGAAGCCCTTCCTATGCTGAGGAAGAGCTGGTCGCGGAGCTTGGAAGCCTGTTCCTTTCCGCAGACCTCGGCATCCAAAACACGGAACTTGAGGGCGAGTTCTACGAGAACCACGTCTCCTATCTGCAATCTTGGATGAACGCCTTGGAAAACGACCCATCCTACCTCTTCAAAGCCGCATCGAAGGCAGACCATGCGGACACCTTCATCATGGAGCGCTACGAGGAGGAGCTTGGAAAGAACATCGAGATTGACGCACCGGAACTGGAAGAGGAGGTATCGCTCGCCGGGGAGAGTCATGACATGGCAAGCGCATCCGAACACCAGCCGGAAAGCGAGATGCCGGAAAACGTTCTCTCCACCGTTCTGTAACATGCGTTTGCCAAAAAGAACGTGTGTTCAATTTCCATATTGCCGTAATACCGGCATTATAGTATAATGGCAACATATGATAACAGCCATCTGGCAGAAAGGACGATAGGTATGGCAGAAATGGAAAAGAGACCTTGGCGCTTCACCATCGAGTTCGATGATGAGAAGGCAAAAAGGAACGGCTACAACGTAGATGACCTCTACGATTGCGTGGGAAAGTATGCGGAGCAGATGGGCAACGTGCGCATCGGTCTTGGTACTTGGCAGGCAAAGAACCGCAAGGTGCAGTTCGGGGCGCAGTGCCCTGTTTGCGCGACTCTATCCAAACAGCCTTGGGTGATGCAGAACATTAAGTCATGGCGCACCTATGAGGATATGAATGAACCGGAGGGTGAAGACTACCTACAGGTAATCCGGGATATCAGTCCGGAACGTATTTACGACTAACCGCATTTACACTTAGGATTCCAAATGGAACTTGATAGGAAAGCATTTCATTTCGACCTAGACAACAAATCTGTTGAACGCTTCTATACTGGTAAAAAGAATCCATGGTCAGACATTCAGGACTTTCTGGAATCCCATTGCTTTGAAAAGCCACAATATTCAGGGTATGAATCGGCTGAAAATATCGTCATGTCCTATCAACGCGCCTATGGCACCGTAGATAAGATGATGGATAAGTTTCCTTGGTTCCAAAAATGCGTGAAAGCGGCCACCTTTACGGAAATCGGTGAAAGCTACGATGTGAAGGAGTTTCTTGAGAATGGGATGCAACTATCACTTCCCCTCCGCCCCGACACCCGCAAGGAGCTTCACTTCGACTTGGGAATGGCTGCGCTCAGCGAGAATTACGTCTCCATCAGGCCGAATGCTTGGCGCGGCGCTTGGACGCTTATCCGCAACTTCATGGAACGCAACGGATTCGTCCACACCCAGTATTCCGGCTATGAATCAAAGGCGGCGATGCCGATTGACAAGGCATTGGCCGTCATGGAGGAATTGCAACAGAGATATCCTTGGTTCAAGGACTCCCTTCTCGCCGCATCGCTCACCGAGGTCGGCGAACGCCACGATGCCCTCTCCTATATCAAGGGTTCCAGTGGCATCATCGTTCCGGTTCCCACCCATTCGTTTGGGCTTGAGGAGCCGGATTTCTTCGGTTCCGAAATCGGTGATATGAAGAGTGCGACCGCAGAGCTATCGAAACGGAACGGGTCGGAACCACCGAAAGACCTGAACAAGGCGCATTAGAAAAAGCCCCGGCCATTTGGTCGGGGCTTTCCTTGCCTGAAATAGACGATTGCCTTGCTCTTTCAAGTTACTTCGTGGCACCGCAGGAAGAGCACTTGTACCCAGTGGTCACAGTCTCATCCCATGCATCGCGCACCTGCACCTGCTCGTCATAGGCCGCTTGGTCGGTCACGGTTTCATAATACCCCTGCTTTACAGTCACATAGGTAGAGTGATAGCTTCCGCAATTACCACCATTCATAAGAGAGTTGTTAATATGCCCCCAAGGGTCAGACGTGATATCCGCACCGCACTGGTTGCAGATATAGTGTTCCTCCGTCACCGCGTCATGCCATACCTGATGCGTCACCGCGTCGTGGTGGACGGTCTTGTACTGAGCGTCGTGATGGACGGTTTTTGTCTGGGCAACCCAGTTGTGCTGATGCGCCGGGGTGTCATCCTTTTTCGATGAACTGCCTGAATTGGAGTTTGAGCCGGAGTTGCTGCTGTTGCCGCCACTCGGCTTGCTATCGGATTTTCCCTCGTCTTTCTTGGAGGATGAATTGCTCTTGTTTCCAGAATTATCGGAGCTGCCTGTGGTCTTCCCATTATCCTTCTTGGAGCCGTTGGATGAACCTGAATCGCTCTTCTTGCTGTCGGAAGTTTCCGGGGTCTTCGCGTCGGACTTCTCTTCCTTGGCGGACTCCTGAGCCTTCTCGGTCTCCTTCTCGACGGCATCGGTATCGGCGTTCGGGTTCTTCTTGATGTTGTCCTCGAACTTCTTCACGACCTCGGCAC
>OLSL01001389.1_pt1 | contig 22353 bp, 19 predicted proteins | sample 1672511 | NCBI WGS metagenome assembly OLSL01 (sample SAMEA3136694, study PRJEB25190) | human gut metagenome | biome: human gut; feature: human-associated habitat; material: faeces | place: Austria | collected 2013
CCAGCGGCACGCCGGTGCTGGGGGTCTGCGGCGGGTATCAGATGATGGGCGAGACGCTGGCCGACCCTGAGGGCACGGAGAGCGGTACGGCGCAGACCGTGCGGGGGCTGGGGCTGCTGCCCACCCGCACGGTCTTTACCGGCCAGAAGCACCGCACCCAGGACACTGCCGCCGTGACCGCCGCCCCCTTTGCGGGCGCGGCCCTGACCGGATATCAGATCCACACCGGCCGCACCGAGGTGCAGGGTGTGCCCTTCTGCACACTGGCAGACGGCACACCCGAGGGCTGCGTGCAGGACAATGTGTTCGGCACCTACCTGCACGGCCTGTTTGATACCGGGGAGCTCACCGAGAAGCTGGTGGCCCTGCTCTGCCGGCGCAAGGGCATTGCGCCGGACAGCGCCGCCCTCATCCCGATGGAGCAGTACCGCCAGCAGCAGTTTGACCTGCTGGCCGATGGCGTGCGCGGCGCGCTGGATCTGGATGCCGTTTACGCGGCCATGGGGTTGGAGAACCCGCGGAGGAATGCACAATGATCCCACAACATCATCTGCCCGCCGACATTGAGCGGACAAGCCTTTCCATCATCACGGCAGAGCTGGAAGCGTTGGGCCTGACCCCGCCGCCCGAGACTGCCGCTGTGGTCAAGCGGGTCATCCACACCACCGCCGACTTTGACTATGCGAAAAATCTGCGCTTTACGCCGGGGGCTGTGGCGGCAGGTGTGGCCGCCCTGCGGGCCGGAACTCCCATCATCACCGACACCAACATGGCGCTTTCGGGCATTTCCAAGCCTGCCCTTGCCCGGCTGGGCGGCAGTGCCCTCTGCTACATGGCGGACCCTGAGGTGGCGCGGATCGCAGCCGAGACCGGAACCACCCGGGCAGTGGCCTCCATGCACCGCGCGGCGCAGGAGCACCCCGGGGCCATCCTTGCGGTGGGCAATGCCCCCACCGCCCTGCTGGCCATTGTGGAGGAGATCGAGGCCGGGCTGCGGCCTGCCCTGGTCATCGCCGTGCCGGTGGGCTTTGTGAATGTGGTGGAAAGCAAGGAAGCGCTGTTTGCCGCCTGTGCAGCCCACGGCGTGCCTGCCATCGCGGCCATGGGCCGCAAGGGCGGAAGCACCGTGGCCGCCGCAGTCTGCAACGCCCTGGTCTACTCTGCCGCCGAGATGCTGGACCCTGCGGCGAGAGGGTGGAAATAGGGCGGAACCGGTGAAAACGCCCCTTTTTACGCTTTTGCTTGACTTTTTGGTAGAAACAAGGTATCGTTTATCTGTATGACGATTGATCTATGAGTTGAAGCTTTGCGTGAAAAAGGAAACATTATGGCACAGACGATTTTAGAAGAAAAGAAGAAATCACGGCTGATGACAGAGGGCAGCATCTGGAAGAGCATCCTGCTCTTCTCGGTGCCGCTGATCCTGGGCAACATGCTGCAGCAGCTGTACAACACCGCCGATTCCATCATCGTGGGCAACTTTGTGGGCAGCAACGCGCTGGCAGCGGTCGGCTCCAGCGGATCGCCCATCTTCCTGCTCATCGGGTTCAGCCAGGGTATTGCCGTGGGTGCCGGTGTCGTGGTGTCCCAGTTTCTGGGAGCCAAGGACAGGGAGGGCGCGCACACTGCAGTTCACACCTCGCTGGCCCTTTCGGCCATTCTGGGTGCGATCCTGACCGTGTGCGGCATTGCCGTCAGCCGTGCCCTGCTCACCGCCATGAACACCCCCGCAGAGGTGCTGGAGGATGCGGTGCTCTATATGCGGCTCTATTTTGGCGGCGTGCTGTTCAGCGTGGTGTATAACATGGCGGCCGGTATCCTGAACGCCGCCGGCAACTCCAAGCGGAGCCTGCTTTACCTGGGCGTTGCCTCCATCACCAACATCGTCCTCGACCTTGTCCTGATCGCCGGATGCAAGATGGGCGTGGCCGGTGCGGCCATTGCCACCGATATCAGCCAGCTGGTGTCCTGTGTGCTCTCCCTGCGCTTTCTGATGCGGGTGGAGGACGATTACCGCGTGACAGCAAAGGAAGTGCGCGTGCACAAAAAGATGGCGGTCCGCATCATCAAGGTGGGCCTGCCCACCGGCATCCAGAACATGGTCATCTCCCTTTCCAATGTGCTGGTGCAGGTCAGTGTCAACGGCTATGGTGCCGCTGCCATGGCAGGCTTTGCCGCCTATATGAAGGTGGATGGCTTCAACATTCTGCCTGTGCTGAGCTTCAGCATGGCGGCCACCACCTTTGTGGGCCAGAACTTTGGTGCGGGCAAGATCGACCGTGTCAAAAAGGGCACCTTTGTCACCCTGGGTATGTGCGTCATTTACACCATCCTGACCGGCATCCTGCTGCTCGCCTTCCAGGACCCCATCATGCACCTGTTCACCGGCGATGAAACGGTCATTGCCTACGGCAAGATCTGTATGCTCTATTTCTGCCCCTTCTACTGGATGCTGGGCATCCTGCAGGGCCTTGCCGGTACGGTGCGCGGCACCGGAAAGAGCGTGCCGCCCATGGTGGTGCTGCTGATCTCCCTGTGCCTGTTCCGCATCGTCTGGATCCAGTTTGCCCTGCCCCTGTTTGCAGGCATTGAGGGTGTGCTGCTGGTCTACCCGGTGTCCTGGGCTGTGGGTGCAGTGTTGATGGTGCTCTACGCCTGGAAGGGCAAATGGATGCAGCTGCCGGAAGCAATTTCGTAAATCAAGCGTACCCGATCCCCCGGTGAGAGTGTGTTCATACAAAAATGACGTATGAATGCGTAAAAATATCGGGGGGGGGCTAAAAAATCTGCGAAAATCAGTTGATTTCTGCCGAAAAATGCCGTATACTGAATTATAGTTTCAAATCGAACGACGGACTTCGACAAAAGGGGCTGATAAGATGGAGTGCACGCAGGCAGAGGCTTTTGAACAGTATATTCGGGATCTGCGCGTTGTGCGCTCGATCTCCCGGCCCAGCTTTCCGGAGGGCAAAGCTCCCGCTGCCGTGCTGGAAGAGATCCAGAGCAACGCGCTGAGATGCAACGCCCTGATGCGGCAGAATGAGGCACTGCTGGCGCAGCTTGTCTACGACCGCGACCCTGCCTCCCTGACCGAAACGGATATCCAGGGACTGAGTGCCTTTGCAGGCAGGCTGTTCAACTATGCGAACAGCGAGGATATAGGTGTGGCGTTCAAGGTGCATCAGCTGCTGCTGGCAGCGGCCCGCAGCCGGGAAGACGTGCCCATGATCGTCAGGGAGCTGTACTACACGGGCATCACCCTGCATTATATGAACGTCCGGGATGAGGGAACTGGCATCAACCTGTTGGGAGATGCGATCCAGGTCTATTTTACGGAAGCTGCTGAATACATGTCACGGTATGAACAGCTGGACAGGAATACCCGGCAGTATCTCATCCGCTGTGTGGGCAACACCCGGCTGGGGATGTCCCGCGGCACCCATGCGGAAAGCTGCCGGTATCTGGAGCGGTTCCACCGCGCAATGGAGGTCATCCAGTCTGCGCATTACCATGCACTGGACCCGGAGTTCCCTTGGGAAAGCTACATCTATTCCATGCACATGGACCGCATGACCCTGCTGACCCATCTGCGGCAGGAGGAAGATCCCGAAGTGGCGCGGCAGGTGCTGGAATCGGCGGAATACATCTGGGGGCACAAGAAGAAGTACAAGGGTCAGGATGCGCGCCTGCAGAACTGGCGGGTGCCCTATTTTTACGCCGCTGCCCGCTACCATGCCGGGGTGGGCAGTCTGGAAGACGTGGTCAAGATCCTTCTGGAATCGGCGGGAAGCGTGGCGCAGGATGATTATTCTGCCGAGGCCATCAACCGGAAGCTGGTTCTGGCGGCCTATCTCTCGGTCTATGCAGAACGTCTGGACGAGGCGGGAGCACAGAGGTATCGTGCAACCGTGGAGCAGGTACGCCGTTCTGCGTATCAGTATCTGGAACAGATGCCGGCCAGCCAGTATCCCCGTGTGGTAAACTCTGCCGCTTGGGAGTTGAGCAAGATCAACACCAGCTCAGATGAAACGGCGAACCGCCGGATGCTGGGCGGTATCCTGGCCGGGCACAAGCCGACCTATGTCCACTCGCTGATGGTGGCAGAGCTGACCCGTGCCCTGCTGCATCGGCAGATCGAGACAAGGCCCGAAACACTGGTTGGCCTGCTGGGCTGCAGGAGCGCGGCCGAGGTGCAGGCCCGGAGGGAAGAGCTCTGCCAGACGGCCTATGAGTGCGGCCTGTACCACGACCTTGGCAAGTGTGCCGTTCTGATGTACATCGACAACAACGCCCGCCGCCTGCTGGATGAGGAGTTTTTCTGCATCCAGAGCCACCCAAGGACCGGCGCTGACATTCTGAATAGAATGGGCTGCGGAAGAACGCTGGCCCTGGCGGCGCTCTATCACCACTGCTATTACAACGGCAAAGGCGGATATCCCAATGATGTACCCTCCTGCCCGCCGGAGATCAAGGGAATCGTAGATGCGCTGAGCGTGGCAGACTCGCTGGATGCCGCCACCGATAATATCGGTCGGTGCTACAACCTTGCCAAACCCTTCCGCACGCTGCTGGAAGAGCTGCGGGCCCAGAGCGGCACCCGCTATGCGCCCAATGTGGTCGCCCTGTTCGAGGATGAGCGTTTCTGCCAGCAGCTGGCAGAGAACACGGATGCCGAGCGCAAAAGGGTGTATCTGCAGGTGTATCACGCCGGAAGTGAAGAAAAATAAACGACCCTCTCTATCATTGCTTCGCAGTGCCACCTCCCACAAAAGGGAGCGGGCATACGTCAGCGTGATAGAGAGGGTCATTCTTTTTGTTTAAGTCAGGATGAAGCTTTCCCAGTCTACCCTGCCGGTGCAGTTCAGCCGGGGTACTTAGCCACTTCCAACAATTCCTCCGCCCGGCGGACCTGTTCCGCCGTGGGGGGAACAGCATCGGGCAGGGGATAGGAGATGCCCAGCTTCTGCCACTTGAACAGCCCCAGCGTGTGGTAGGGGAGCACCTCCACCCGCTGCACCGTTTTCAGGCTGCGGATGAAATCTGCGGTCCTGCGCAGGCCCTCCTCGTCATCGGTGAGGCCGGGCACCAGCACATGCCGGATCCAGAGCGGAACGCCCAGATCAGAGATGTGCCGTGCCATGGCTAAGATGTTGGCATTGTCCCGGCCGGTAAGCTGACGGTGCTTCTCCGGGTCGATCTCCTTGAGATCCAGGATCACCAGACTGGTGGAAGCCATCAGGGTATCGAAGGCGGCCAGGTAGGCGGGGTCATCGGGCTGGAACGGCTGACCGGCCGTGTCCAGCGCGGTGTGCACCCCCTTGGCGCGCGCCAGCTGGAAGAATTTTGTCAAGAAGTCCATCTGCCGCAGCGGCTCGCCGCCGCTGACGGTGATGCCGCCCTTCTTGCCCCAGTAATTGCGGTAGCGCCAGACGTGCTGGAACAGCTTCTCCGGAGACCATTCCGTGCCGCCCTCAGCGCTCCACGTTTCGGGGTTGTGGCAGTATTTGCAGCGCAGGGCACAGCCCTGCAGAAAGACAACGAACCGGACACCCGGCCCGTCCACCGAGCCGAAGCTTTCCAGCGAGTGGACGAGACCGACAGGGTCACAGTGCGGCATGGCAGGTACGGGAGATCACGTCCATCTGCTGCTCGCGGGTCAGGTCGATGAACTTGACCGCATAGCCGGAGACGCGGATGGTGAAGTTGGCGTATTCTTCCTTTTCGGGGTGCTCCATGGCATCCAGCAGCTTCTCCTTGCCGAACACATTCACGTTCAGGTGGTGTGCACCCTGATCGAAGTAGCCGTCCAGCACCTGCACCAGGTTCTCCTTGCGCTCCTCCTCGCTGTGGCCCAGAGCCTCGGGGTTGATGGTCTGGGTGTTGGAGATGCCGTCCAGAGCCCAGTGGTAGGGCAGCTTGGCAACAGAGTTCAGGGAAGCCAGCAGGCCGTTCTGCTCCGCACCGTAGCTGGGGTTTGCACCGGGTGCAAAGGGGGTAAAGGCGGCACGGCCATCGGGCAGAGCACCGGTGTACTTGCCGTACACCACGTTGGAGGTGATGGTCAGGATGGAGGTGGTAGCCTCGGAGTTGCGGTAGGTGTGGCGCTTCTTGATCATCTCCAGGAAGGTGCGCAGCAGCCACACGCCGATCTCGTCGGCGCGGTCATCATCGTTGCCGTACTTGGGGAAGTCGCCCTCGGTCTCAAAGCCGGTGGCAAGGCCGCACTCGTCACGCACTACCTTCACCTTGGCGTACTTGATGGCGCTCAGGGAGTCGATGACGTGGGAGAAGCCTGCAATGCCGGTGGCAAAGGTGCGGCGCACATCGGTGTCGATGAGTGCCATCTCGGCTTCCTCATAGTAGTACTTGTCGTGCATATACTGGATCAGGTTCAGCACATTGACGTACAGGCCAGCCAGCCAGTCCAGCATCTGGACATACTTGGGCAGCACCTCGTCGTAGTTCAGGTACTCGCTGGTGATGGGGGCATAGTTGGGGCCGCACTGCTCGTGGCTCTTCTCGTCCACACCGCCGTTGATGGCGTACAGCAGGCACTTGGCAAGGTTGGCGCGGGCACCGAAGAACTGCATCTCCTTGCCGGTCTGGGTGGCAGACACGCAGCAGCAGATGGAGTAATCATCGCCCCACACGGGCTTCATCACGTCGTCGTTCTCGTACTGGACAGAGCTGGTATCGATGGACACCTTGGCGGCATATTTCTTGAAGCTCTCCGGCAGAGCGGAGGAGTACAGAACGGTCAGGTTCGGCTCCGGTGCGGGGCCCATGTTTTCCAGCGTGTGCAGGAAGCGGTAGCAGTTCTTGGTGACCATGCTGCGGCCATCCATGCCGATGCCGCCCACTTCCAGCGTTGCCCACACGGGGTCGCCGGAGAACAGCTGGTTGTAGCTGGGGATGCGGGCAAACTTGACCATGCGGAACTTCATGACCATGTGGTCGATCAGCTCCTGAGCCTGGCTCTCGGTCAGGGTGCCGTTGTCCAGATCGCGCTGGATGTAGATATCCAGGAAGGTGGAGATGCGGCCCACGCTCATGGCAGCGCCGTTCTGGGTCTTGATGGCGGCCAGATAGCCGAAGTACAGCCACTGGCAGGCCTCCTTGGCGTTCTTTGCGGGCTGAGAGATATCATAGCCGTAGGCCTCGGCCATCTTCTTCATGCCCTTCAGGGCGCTGATCTGGCGTGCGATCTCCTCGCGCAGGCGGATGACGTCATCGGTCATGGTGCCGTCGCCGCAGTTGGCGAAGTCCTCCTGCTTGAACTTGATCAGTGCATCGATGCCGTACAGGGCCACGCGGCGGTAGTCGCCCACGATGCGGCCGCGGCCGTAGGTGTCGGGCAGGCCGGTGATGATGTGGGTGTGGCGGGCAGCCTTCATCTCAGGGGTGTAGGCATCGAACACAGCCTGGTTGTGGGTGCGGGTATAGTCGGTAAAGATCTTGTGCAGCTCCTCGCTGGGCTGATAGCCGTAGGTGGTGCAGGCCTGCTCTGCCATCTTGATGCCGCCGTAGGGCATGAAGGCGCGCTTGAGGGGCTTGTCGGTCTGCAGACCCACGATCTGCTCCAGATCCTTCAGGCTTTCGTCGATATAGCCGGGGCCGTAAGCGGTCAGGCTGCTGACCACTTCGGTCTCCATATCCAGCACGCCGCCCTTGGCGCGCTCGGCCTTCTGCAGCTTCTGCAGGGCACCCCACAGCTTGTCGGTCGCCTCGGTGGGGCCGGCCAGAAAGCTTTCGTCGCCGTCATACGGGGTGTAGTTCTTCTGGATGAAGTCGCGGACGTTGACTTCCTCTTTCCAGATGCGGCCCTCAAAGCCTTCCCACTGTTCAAAATTGATCATTGGAACCTCCTTGCTCCATTCCATGCGTTGGTTAGCATAGCCTAACTATTGAGCCTTTGAAAAGCCGCTCCTTGTTGGCGGCTTTCTGGGGGCGGACTGATCGGAGCAGCTCTGAACAAAAATTTGTCAAAGCGCCTCCTTGGACACACTGCACCCTTGAGAACCGCCCTGCTGCCAAAAAGCAGCGGCGAGATGTGGAGTTGCAGTGCTGCATGAACTATAATAACAAAGATATCGGTCAAAAGCAAGAGGAAACTGATGGATTTTGCACAGCCTTAGCCAGCTGTGTCTGTACAGGGTGCACGAATCGGGCAGAAAAAACTTTACTGCAAAAAAGTTCCGGAAAATTTTCAAATAAGGGTTGACAAGACTAACTGCGTATGGTATTCTGTTCTCGCAACGAGGTTAGATAAACCTAACCGCTTGAAACGCGTTGCACCAGAACAGCAGAGGTACCTGCAATGCTTCTGCGCAAAACGCAAGTCTGCTATAGCGGTTAAGCTATATCGGACGTCAGGTTTGTCGTGGCGAGGCCACTCCATCTTGCTTGCGCAAGACCACCTTGTGGCTTAAAAGCCTCACTGGGGCTTTCATTGCTGCGCTGCGCTCGCAAACGTGAATCTTTCCATACTTTTTTCAGGCGAACAGCAGGCGGGTGAACTCACGCCGCTGCTCGGGGTTCATCTGTCGGACAACTTTCAGCATCCCTTCCGGGGTGATCTGGATGCTGTCCGGCAGATTTTCTTTTACCGGCACAGGAAAAAGCTGTCTTGAGCATATGTGGGTCGCTGATATGGAGTTTGCCGTTGCTCCTGAGATCGTGGATAGCAGCCCTCCGAAATCACCGTTTTCTCTGCACAGAAAACAGGATCACGCTTCTGATTGAAATATTACTTGATTTGAAACCGAATGTTAATTTCTGCGAGAAAATGAGCCGTGTATTTCAAACAAAAACCGCCTACATCACAAACGATGCAGGCGGTTTTCTCGGGGGAGTAAAACGGAAATCAAAAAGTGTTAGTGACAATTTCCGGTACAACCACCCTTGTCCTCGTGACAGGAGTGTGAGCCGCAGCTATGACCATCTTCATGGTCATGATGGTCGCAGTGGGCATTTGGATCAAAAACAAGATTTCCTGCAAGGTAATCCGAAACAACGCTGTCAGCTGCGCCGGAAATGCCGCCAAACAGCTGAATCCCGGCCTGTGCAAGAGCGTTCTGCGCACCGGCACCAATACCGCCGCAGAGAACGACATTTACACCGTTCTGAACAAGGAAGCCCACCAATGCACCATGGCCCTGCCCATTGGTAGAAACGATCTCACTGCTCAGAATCTTGCCGTTTTCTGTATCGTAGATTTTGAACAGTGCGGAGTGGCCAAAGTGCTGGAACACCTGACCGTTTTCATAAGGGATTGCGATTTTCATAACTGAGTCTCCTTTTGATTTTTAGCGTTTATCAGAATAGTTGCAAATTTGGATGGCCGCACCATGCTCCATCCGCTGAAAGCCGTGCTTTTCATAGAACGGGACATTCTTTTCGTCCTCTGGCATTCCCTCAATATTATAGGTAGTTCTTATATTTTTCTTTGATACGTTCCAGCATCTCTCCGGCAATGCCCTTCCCCTGATAATCAGGATGTACCAGCACATAGTGAATGGTTTTGTTACTTGGCGGTGAACGGAACGGCAGCAATATGCGGCGATGCCGCTCATCATTTCTGCTCCAGGACGGCTATTTTTTCCGCTGCCGCTGGACACGGCGGGCGGCGTCCCGCCCGGCTGCGATCCCGCTGCCGAAGGCCCAGTGCAGATTGAAGCCGCCGCAGCTGCCGGCGCAGTCCAGCGTTTCGCCCACAAAATACAGGCCCGGACAGCCCTGAAACTGAAAATGCGCATCCACTTCCCGCAGCGAGAGCCCGCCGCCGGTCACCTGCGCCTGCTTCCAGCCGCAGGGGGTCAGGCCCTCAAAGCGCCAGTGCTTGGCGGTGCGGGCCAGTTTCTGCCACTGTCCGGCGGTGAGAACGGCGGGCGCGTTGCCGTCCCTCAGCCCGGCGGCAGACCACACAGCGCAGCCCAGCTTCCGGTTCAGCAGACCCAGCCAGAACCCGGCAGGGCTGTCCCCTGCCGTCTGGGCGGCATGGGAACGGAACAGGGCGGTCAGCTCTGCTTCGTCCAGTGCAGGAAAAAGATCCAGCTCCACCGCAGGAGCCTTTGGGCTGCGGCCCGGTGCCAGCAGGCCGGACAGCTGCATGATGCAGATGCCGGAAAGACCATAGTCGGTGAACTGCACTTCGCCGGTCTCTGTGGCCAGCACACGGCTTCCGTCCAACAGGGAGGCCGCATCCGCTTCCATGAAACGGTATTGACTGCCGAAGTCCTTCTGCTTAGAGAGAGACTCCATTAAGCTGAAAGCCGGATTAATGGCGGCATGGTTCAAACGCTGGTCGGTACTGAAATACACCTTCCCGGTATTCATGGTGGAGACTGTAAATCCGCCACGAATCGGGATAAACAATAATCCGGTCAGCAGCAACAGTACCCCCGATACCCTCAAACGCCGATAAGGTATCTTCATGCGTTCGAAAACCCGTTTCCGCAACAGCACGCCATGGAATATCCCGTATAATGCCGCCGCATAGGCAACCATTGCAATAATTCCCCCGATTACCACCCATATACTGACACTTGCCACCGCATCTTTGGGCGAAGAAAAGAAATAGAACAGAGGCGTAGTGTCCAACCGGAATCCCCAGTATTCGTATAATCCCAAATCGACGGTAAATATAACGGAGAGCAAAACCGAAACGAAAGCAAAATAACCGTACCATATACGGCGAAGAAGATTGGATACCGTCCAGGCGGAACAGATAAAGAGCAATCCAGGAACAACAGTCAGATAGCCTGCAAGCGATAAGTCCAACGGCAGTCCATGCCACATCACACCCAACCACTCCGTCCACGAAACGCCCTCGTACAAGGAACGGTAGAAGAGCATAAAAAACGGTTTCTGTAATGCGAATATACAGATAAACAAGCAGTATGTCTTGAGAAATCCTATAAGCCTATCTTTCATCGGTGCTTTTTCTTAAACTGAATATATTCGGCAAAAATAAAGTTTTTTATTCTATTTATCGCCAATATTGGTTAAGAAATGCGTGAAAGATAGGCTTATAAGAATTTAAGAGCTATCCGTTTACACGTTTATAGTCTTCCAGAAACTTCTTTAATCCGGCGTCCGTCAGCGGATGATTCAGCAGTCCTTTTATGGCGGAAAGCGGACATGTAGCTACATCCGCCCCTACCTCTATGCACTGGATGATATGCGCCGTATGGCGGATGGAAGCCGCAAGCACCTGGGTAGCGTAGCCATAATAACGGTATACGTCCACAATCTTACCCACCAAAGCAATACCGTCTTCACTGATGTCGTCAAGACGGCCTACAAAAGGCGAAACGTAAGTTGCTCCGGCTTTTGCCGCCAGCAGCGCCTGCCCTATGGAAAATACCAGTGTACAGTTGGTGCGGATACCTTTTCCCGAAAAGTATTTAATAGCTTTTATGCCGTCTGCGATGCAGGGTACTTTCACCACGATATGCGGATTGAGCGCGGCGAGTTCTTCACCTTCCTTAATCATGCCCTCGTAATCGGTAGCAATAACCTCTGCACTGACATCTCCCTGCACGATGTTGCAGATGTCCACATAATGCTTACGCTGGTTTTCCACGCCTTTGATACCTTCTTTCGCCATGAGCGAGGGATTGGTAGTCACTCCGTCGAGTACGCCCATATCATAGGCTTCCCGAATCTGGTCTAAATTTGCAGTGTCGATAAAGAACTTCATAATATAAATTGTTTAAGGATTTATTTTACAAATATAGCGATTTACGCCATAGTCTGTTCTTTATCAGCAGGATATTTTAGCGGTTACGCGTCAGGCACAAACGGTGGGTTATCGTTTCCGGCAACTCGTTCTCGTAATGGGTCACCATAATCATGGTCTTGTCCCTACGACGGCAGAAGGCTTCTATGATTTTCCTGACGCGACGGCGGTTGTACGTATCCAGCCCATGCAGCGGTTCGTCAAGAATCAGCAGTTCGGGATCTTTCACAAAGGCACGCGCCAGCAAGGCAAGGCGTTGCTCGCCGCTGGACAGTTGCAGGAAAGGCTTGTCCTTCAAATGCGCCACACCGAAAATATCCATCCACCACTCGCACACAGCCATCTGGCCGGCATGCGGACGTTTGTACAAACCGATGCTGTCGTGCAGTCCGGAAGCTACGATTTCGATGGCAGGCAGGTTTTTCAGATAGGCACGGTGCATCTCCGGACTGACGTAACCTATATGCTTCTTGATTTCCCAAATGCTCTCTCCCGTACCTCGCTTACGGCCGAACAGACGGATGTCGCAGGCATAAGACTGAGGATTGTCCGCACATACCAGACTGAGTAAAGTGGACTTGCCCGCACCGTTCTCACCGCTCAATGCCCACTTCTGCCCACGCATCACCGTCCAGTCCAGTGCTTTCAGAATCGTACGGTCACCGTAGCGGATACTGACTTTGTTCAGCCGGACCACTTCGTCCGAAGTAAAGTTCGTGTTTTCGTAAGGAAGACCGGCAATGCGCTGCTGCAATTCGCCCAAAGAAGCGGCATCCGCCTCAGCACGAAGGGCATCTTGTTCACGGAAAGCCTGCAAATAAGCTACACGCGGCATTTTCTCTCCCACTGTTTTATTGTCAACAGGAACTACGTGGGTAATAAAAGACGGTATATCATCCAGCATGGAAAGTACCAGTACGATTTGCAGGGAAGCAAGTTGCGCCAGCTTCTCCAAGACGGTGTACAACAGCTCGCGCGTGGCAGCATCCAGTCCGATGAAAGGGTTATCCATGATAAGGACACGCGGAGCCGTAAGCAGTGTCTTGGTCAACTGGAACTTGCGGAGTTCTCCGCTGGAAAGGAGAATAACCTTCTTGCCCAGCATCGGTTCGATACGGAAAAGCTCAAACAGTTGCTGTCTGAGAGACTCGTCCTTTACCTCGCCCAGCAGGTCGCACACCAGCGGAGCATCTTCCTGGTCGTGAGCATTCCAACGCTGCTGGTAGTAATAATTGGCATCGGCGGAACCGTAGGTGTCACGAAAAGCGATGTACCTGATGTTGTCGTAAGCGGTTTGTGTGGCGGAAGGACGGAAATCGTATGTCAGCGTACCGTCGCGCAAGGGATATTTGCCCGTAAGCAAATCGACCAACAGACTCTTTCCTGCCCCGTTAGGGCCTGCGATAGCGATATGTTCACCGTCGAGAAAATCAAGGGTTATGGGGTTCGATAAACGGACAAGCGGGTTGCGTGCCACGCCCCCCGCTATATGTATGGTATGTTGTTGCATCCTGTCAATGGTTTGTGGTTTGAACGGAGCAAAGATAAGAGAAAAAAATCTTTTTCCGACATCGCCACTCCTGTTGTTGTCACTTCCCGATTCCGTTTTCACATTTTTCAAACTTTCACCAATTTTGCGGATATGAGAACCGTATAACCACAAAGTAAGGAAAATAGAAATTCAAAATCTGTTAGCCGATGTTGAAAAACAGAAAACGGCTTAAAAAGCCAAAACAGCCCGTACCCGGTCAAGCATATTGCCTTTAACTCCATTCGACACGTAGCCAAGGTACATATTTACAAAAAATGCATTGTCGCCATTATCCGGAACTTCTGAAGAAGACCAATAAAGAGCTTCACCAACTTTTTGAGCTTCGAAGTCAGACAAAGCCTCTAACTTCTCATTGACAACGTTGACATTACTTCCGGAAACATTTATACCGCCATAGTTTCCATTTTCCGACCAGCCACTTTCTACCCAGCCCGAACAGAGTGTGGAGAGTTCACGTACAGAAGGAAAATACCAACCGCTACTGCTCTGTGGAGTCGGATTGTCAGAAGTGTATGCAGCAATTTCCATATAAGCTTTTAATAAACTGCCACTATTACTCGCATCATCATTCCATGCCTTCATTGCCTGTGTATTGCTATAACCACATATATGGCTTGTTTCGGAGACACCTATACCGGTTTGCCGATAAACGGATTGCCAACTGATGCCAGCGCTTGCATCCTTCAAGGCAACTACCAAACCATGTGCAGACTTTTTAATACTATTTACTTCATCCCCCATTATAATGGTTTTGGAAGTATCGCTTATTTTCCCTTTCAATTTACTATCATTCTCCGCTACATTACCTGTATGGAAAATGACACCTATCGGAGTTTTCGTATTGTCAAGAGTTGTGGAAAAAGTGCCGTCACTGTAATAATAATCGCCCACAGTCGCTGTGATATTGGAAATCAGTGCACGAGCAACACATGTTATTCTTCCGTCTGTCCCCACTATGGTTACCTCAAGCATGGCTTTGTCGCCAATATCAATGCCCGCAGGAGCATGAACGGTAATAACAGATGTATAAACTCCCTGTGAAGCAACAGGTTTCGTTATTGTTGCACTCCAAGGCGTTGCAACGGCTCGTGTCCGGATATCGGTGCCGACACCCTTGTCACTGACGACTTGAACCATGATAGCAGTACAGTCGCTTTCCCTGAAACCTGCTGGAAACGTGAAAGGAATTTCGGTAGTAAAGGCAGTTATGATTAAGGCGGAATTAGCCTGCCCTGCCTGGTCGTCACCAATGTAAAAAGCCCTATAAAGGGGAAGTTCTATCAGTTCAGTGCAAGTTACCATTCCTGCTGCATCCGTATTGGTTATAGTAATAATAACAGAATTGCCGCTATCGTCTACTGTAATAGAGCTGGAAGCCCCATTTATCCCGTCTGTGCCGTCAACGCCGTCTTTACCTATAGCTTTTACCCCTGTAGATGTCCAAGAAGCACCTTTGTCGATAGAGATTTCCCATTCTTTGCTAACTGCATTGATGCGGACTTTCGGAGCAACAGCATCGTCACCTTTCATACCGGTCTCGCCCCGTTCGCCTGTAACACGCAGAGGGCTACCATCGTTGTCCAATATATAGGAACCGTCCAAAGTCCAGTAATAAACGCCGCCGTTCTCTTTCACGCCTATATTGGGAACAATACCTGGAGCGCCGTCATTACCTTTTTCGCCTTGCCTTCCGTTCTTTATTATTACAGTTTCATTTTTCAGAAAAGCAATCATATAACCTGAACCATCTGGTAATTCACTTACACCTGTAACGTAATCGTTATCAGCAAGAGCAGCAATAAGACTTTGCATACTCTCGATTTGCACGTTAGCTGTCTTCTGCCACTCCTCAAGGGCAGAAAGTCGGGCATTGAGGGCAGTCTGTTCTGCACGTATTTCATCAAGGCTCTGATGAGCACAACTGCACAGTATAAATGTGGCAGCAAACAATAAAAATAAACTCTTTTTCATGAGAAGAAATTTTAATTGATTAACGGATTAGAAAGTAAAATACAGCCGGCAAATGCAAGAATGCTTCCTGCAAGAATATCTTTCCGATACAATTGCATCGGAAGCAGCACTTTTCGTTCCGTACAATTTTCCTTATAGAACATTTCCCGGTTGGAAGCATACAAGGAGTCTTGAGCTGCTGCCTGTAACTGCATAAAGGATGAGAGATGTGTTTTTTTCGTCATGTGGCATAGTATTAAGTTAAACATACAAAAAACGTGAGTCGCTGTATTTGTTTATCTTATCTATCAGGCCTTCGCATTGCCTTGCACTTAGATAAACAACAGCCACTCACGTCGTTTTGTATATAGATACTTTTCTTCCCGGTATACCTGGGAAAAAAGTAGGTATATAACACAGACGTGAGCGTTGTTGTTATCACCTTCAAGTGCATTTCAAAGTTGCGAAGTTTGGTAGACGAAGATAATTTCAATAACGCTTCTTACAAAAATATAGCTCCATTGCACCCAACGGACTGTTACAAAGATAAACAGTTTTTCCCAACCAAAGCGGGATTGTTCTGTTTTTATTTCACTTTTTTCAGGAATACCTGAAACTGCCACCACTTATTACGCTAGCTTGCCAACGGATATGCTCATTATCTCTTCTCATTTCTCGCGGATGCATCACCAGTTTATCCCCATTAAACTTCAGGTTCATTAGGAATAAACTTCAGGTTTATTCCTAATAAACTATCAGTTTAACCTAAGTAATCAGGAATAAACTCCAGCATTCTTGTACCCAAAGCCCTCTTATTTATAGAAAATAAGCGCAGACTGTGCCGGAACTGAAATCTCCGGTCCGTACATCGTTCCCAATCCCTTCTCACTGATAAATCCGTCCTTGCAAACAACCGTATATTTGCCTTCGGGTACTGATACCTTAGCCGTTTCCTTACGCGCATTCAACACCACATAGATATCTCCCCACGCATCACCGCCGGCATGCTCTTTCAACCGATAAGCCACTACGTTGCCGCCATCAGCCGGCAGGAACTCCAGATGTTTGCGAACCAGTCCGGCATCTCCCAGGCGGAAAGCCGGATGATGTTTACGCAACTGAATCAATCCTTTATAATAAGCAAACACATCGGCATGCTCCGTCTTGCGTTTCCAGTCGATGGCATTGACGGAGTCCGGACTTTGATAGCTGTTGTGTACGCCCTTCTTATCGCGCATCACTTCCTCGCCTGCATAGATGAAAGGCACGCCCTGCGAAGTGAACACCGCCGTTTGCGCCAGCTTATCCAACCGGGCAAGCTCTTCGGGAGTGATACCGGGGATGCTGGACTTCAGTCTGTCCACCAGGCACATATCATCGTGGCAAGATACATAGCTAATCATCTGCGTGGGTTGTTCCGCCCAGGGAGCCTTACTGTAATTCACTTTTCCATTATCAACCTGCGGATGCCTGACAGCACCGACAATACCGAATTTGATACTCTCCTCTCCCCCCGGCAGTCCGGCAAGGAAAGCGCCCTGACGGTTATCGTTGAACGGACCGCGCAACGCATCACGCATTTCGTCGGAGAAAGCTGCGATACCCGGCATCTTATAGGTATTGGCTTTCATCGCCAAGGAGTCCTGCGCCAATTGGGGAGCCGATGCGGCCCATCCTTCTCCATAAATAAAGATGGTAGGGTCTACCGCTGTTGCCGCCTTGCGTATTTCGTTCATGGTTTCGATGTCGTGAATGCCCATTAAGTCGAAACGGAAACCGTCGATATGGTATTCGTTTATCCAGTGTAATACGGACTCTACCATATATTTGCGCATCATAGGGCGGTCGCTCGCCGTTTCGTTGCCGCATGCAGAAGCGTCTGCGAAACCGCCGTCCGGAGCCTGACGATAGAAATATCCGGGAACGGTACGCTCGAAATTGCTCTCGGCCGTATTGAAAGTGTGATTGTACACCACATCCAGCACTACGCGGATGCCTGCCTTATGCAAGGCTTGCACCATTTGCTTGAACTCACGGATACGCACATCCGGTTTATAAGGGTCGGTAGCGTACGAGCCGTCGGGCACATTGTAATTCTGCGGGTCATACCCCCAGTTGTATTTGTTCTCGTCCAGTCTGGATTCATCTACAGAGGCATAATCATAGGAAGGAAGGATGTGCACATGCGTCACTCCCAGTTCTTTCAGGTGGTCGATACCGGTTGCCAGTTTGTCCGGATTTACCGTACCCGTTTCCGTCATTGCAAGGAACTTGCCTTTGTTCCGAATGCCCGAAGAGGGGGCTATGGAGAAGTCACGGTGATGTACCTCGTAGATTATCACATCGGCAGGCGATGCCAGCGGCGGACGTTTATCTTCCGCCCAGCCTTCCGGGTCGGTTTCCCGCATATCGATAACAGCCGCACGCTTACCGTTTACACCTACAGCCTGCGCATTGATACCCGGCGTATCGCCCAGCCATTTTCCGTTGATTTTTACATTGAAAGTATAGAACTTGCCTTTCAAATCCTGCTCCACCTTAGCCGTCCACGTACCGTCTTCGGCGGGCGACATGGCAACCGTTTCGTACGCATGTCCGCCCTCTCCCGCATCATACAGCATCAGACGCACTTCATCCGCAGTAGGCGACCAAAGCGTAAATTGCGTAGCAGCCGGAGCATATTCCATTTCTGCCAGACTGCCCGTACGGACCGGATAGAGTTCGTACGACGCGTATTCTTTCTTTGAGGGGGCGCAACTGGCAACTGTTGTAGCCGCAACTCCGATAATGACAAGATTGTTCAATTTCATGGTAGTATTTTTAAGTATAAAATATTAAGTATAATATATAAGGTATAGGTCAGCGTTTTACTTTGTCGGGATTCTTGGCTATGAAGTCTTTCCAGCCGTGATATCCTTTCTCTGCAACAGGACGCCCCATTTGCAGAAAATGGCAGTAGGCAGCGGCAAGCCCGTCGGTGGCATCCATGAATACGGGCATTTCCTCCTTCGGAAAATGAAGCATGCGCTGCAGCATATCCGCCACCTGCTCTTTAGATGCCTGTCCGTTTCCCGTTATCGCCATTTTTATCTTCAGAGGAGCATACTCGGTAATGGGAATATCACGGCTCAGGGCAGCAGCCATAGCCACCCCCTGCGCACGTCCCAGTTTCAGCATGGACTGCACGTTCTTTCCGAAGAAAGGCGCTTCAATGGCAAGTTCGTCTGGCAGATAACTCTCGATAATGCCCAGTACCCGTTCGTGGATGTGGCGAAGTTTCAGATAGTGGTCGCCAAATTTGCGAAGGTCTATGATACCCATAGCAATCATTTCGGGCTTGGTTCCCGCCACACGCAGCACCCCGTACCCCATAATGGTAGTACCGGGGTCGATACCCAAAATAATTTTTTCCTTTACCGGCTGTATCACACTATCACCTCCATTAATGTCGGGAAACCGATTACTTTGTCCTTGAATATTTTCAGTAATTCCTCGTTCAGCTTTACTCCCTGTTCCTGATGCCAACGATGAAGTATGGCTGAATTTTCCACCTCAAACTGTACAGAGTAACAGACACTTCCCTCCTCAATATGGCTTAGTATGCGTGCAATGCGCGGAGCATACAGCGCACCGTGCTTCTCTACTTCGGGAAGATAAAATTCCTGCATCCAGGTGAGGAAGTATTTCTCCTGTCCTTCCTCTACATGATAGGTCGTATTATAGATCAACATAATTTCTTTTTGCATTTTATTGCGCAAACATAGCAATTATTTCAGAATAATGCATTATATTTGCGCCATCAAATAAAGCAGGTAGTTCTGCAAACGTTAGCAACGGGGCGTTAGCTCATCTGGCTAGAGCGCGACACTGGCAGTGTCGAGGTGATGAGTTCGAGTCTCATACGCTCCACAAGTTATCAAAATTAATTATACAAATCCTTGAATTCCGAGCATTCAAGGATTTTTGGCTCAGCGGAAATATCTGGTTGGTAAGTTTTAAAATTAGCTATCTTTGCTTACCTTTGTTTTATGAAACCCGCACAACTCCTTCGTGCCATCCTTCCGGATGTGCTTATAGACAACTTTGATATTGTCAATTTCGACAAGAGTGCTGACCGTTTTGATATTTATCTTGATGAAAAAAAAGTTCAACTAAAAGAAGATAAGATCAATCCGGATATCATATCCTATGGTTTTGGTGAGTATCGTACAATCCAAGACTATCCTATTCGTGGTCGCGCCACTTATCTCCATGTTCGTAAACGTAAATGGCTTGACAAATCTTCCAATGAAATCTTCAGTTATGACTGGGATTTATCCGAATTTGACGGTACACGGCTCAATTCTGAGTTCGTCTCTTTTTTAAAAGAAGGAGATTGAATCTACTCCTGTGAGCATCAGTGTGCTTGCGGAACGTTATGGCGTAAAAGGGCAGACTCTTCGTAAACAATACAAGGAGAAAATCAGTGATTACCGGAACTGGGATCAGCTCGAACATGCGCATGATTACCTCCTTTATCCTGAAAATATTGGAGAAAACCTTTCTTTGGATGAAACTTGCCTGAGCAATGGAGATGTTTATACGATTCTGACCAATAAAGCAGCTAAAGGTCGTAAGGGTGCTTTAGTTGCAATAGTTCGTGGAGTGGCCACAGATGCGGTAAGCGGAATCTTGCGCAGGCTTCCGCACCGGAAACGGCTGTCTGTCAAGACTGTCACTACAGATTTATCTTCAGCCATGATGCTGACAGTCAGAAAGGTGTTTCCTGCCGCAAAGCTGATCAATGACCGTTTTCATGTACAGCAGCTCATGTCTGAAGCTGTTGACCAGTTAAGAATACGCTATCGGTGGAAAGTACTTGATGCGGAAAATCAGGCTATCAGGGAGCATCGCCAAAAGAAGAAAGAAACAAAGAGTAAGGCGGAAAGGGAAAGAATAGGGAAATGGGAACCTGAAAGAATGGAGAACGGAGAAACCCTGCCACAGATAGTAAGCAGAAGCAAGCACATTATACTGAAACACTGGAGCAAATGGAATGAACAGCAAAAGACCAGGGCTGCCATTCTCTTTGATAAATTCCCCAAGCTTCTGGAAGGATACAGCCTTAGCATGAAACTGACAGACATCTTCAACAAGAAGTCAGGTCTCGATGAAGCAAGGCTAAATCTCGCAAGATGGTACAATGAAGTGGAAAAGTTTGACTATATGGAGTTCAACAAGGTACTTGATACGTTTTCAAACCATAGTACGACCATCATAAATTATTTTGAAGAACGATTGACAAATGCTTCAGCGGAGTCGTTCAATGCTAAAATCAAAGCTTTTCGAAGCCAGTTAAGAGGGGGGGCTGATCTGAAATTCTTCATGTTCAGACTGGCTAGACTATACGCTTAAAAGAAAGCTTGCCAACCGGGAAAATCCGCTGACCCGAATAAAGGTAGTACTTATCATAGTCCACCGCTTCACTGATACCAAGTTTTTGAAACTTCTGATACAACTGTTCTATCTCTTGCCAAACACCTTGTTCCATTACTTTTATTTAATAGGCTTTATTTCTTTTCAAAGGTAACTTATTTACTACGTTCAACCAAAGATAATAATGACTTACTGCTATATTTTTTGAAACCCAAAACGAAAATGTTTCAGCTATGTCTCAGTAGAAAAAAGATAAACCCTTGCAAACTTTTGATTTGCAAGGGCTTATTTTCCTCTTTTCGTACCCAGACCCGGGGTCGAACCGGGATGGAAGTGAATCCACTGGTGTTTGAGACCAGCGCGTCTACCGATTCCGCCATCTGGGCATGTTGATTTCTCAAATGCGGTGCAAAGATACAGCTTTTTTTGAAAACTACAATACTTTCTTTAAAAAAAGGCGAAAAAAACGAGAAAATATTCTCCAAGCATTCCGCGTTTATAAAATATACAGTACTTTAGCAGAAACTTTTAAAACATTTAATATGATGACCAATAAGGATAATTTCTGTGTAATCATGGGTGGCGGTATCGGTAGCCGTTTCTGGCCTTTCAGCCGCAAAACTCTTCCGAAACAATTTCTGGATTTTTTCGGCACAGGGCGTTCATTATTGCAACAAACATTCGATCGGTTCAAACAAGTAATCCCTACAGAAAACATACTGGTTGTAACCAATGACCTATATGCCGACTTGGTGAAAGAACAGCTTCCCGAATTAAACTCCGAACAGATTTTATTAGAACCTACACGCAGAAACACTGCCCCGTGCATTGCATGGGCTGCTTACCATATCCGCGCATTAAACCCCAATGCAAATATCGTAGTAGCTCCTTCGGATCATCTTATTCTAAAAGAAAGCGAATTTCTTTCAGCCATAGAGAAAGGGCTGGCATTCGTTGCAAAATCTGATAAGCTTCTAACTCTTGGCATTAAGCCTAACCGCCCGGAAACAGGATATGGTTATATACAGGTAGCCGAACATATAGACAGCAGCTTCTATAAAGTAAAAACCTTTACAGAGAAACCCGAACTGGAATTAGCCAAAGTCTTTGTAGAAAGCGGAGAGTTTTATTGGAATGCCGGCCTCTTCATGTGGAATGTAAACAGTATCATCAAAGCCGGTGAATTGCTTTTACCGGAATTGGCCACTAAATTGGCAGCCGGAAAAGATGTATACGGAACGCCGGAAGAAAAGAAATTCATAGATGAGAACTTTCCTGCATGCCCTAACGTATCCATCGACTTCGGCATTATGGAAAAAGCAGACAATGTATATGTATCATTGGGCGACTTCGGATGGTCTGATTTAGGGACATGGGGTTCCCTGTACGATCTTTCTCAAAAAGACGAATCGGAGAATGTCACTCTGAAATGCAGGTCTTTATTATACAATAGTAAAAACAATATTGTCGTACTTCCGCAAAACAAACTTGCTGTCATTGACGGGTTGGAAGGATACCTCATTGCCGAATCCGACAATGTCCTGCTGATTTGTAAAAAAGATGAAGAGCATTCCATACGTAAGTATGTGAATGATGCTCAAATCAAACTGGGAGAGGACTATATATAAATAATTTTTTCTACGACAGAAAAGTAAAATAAAATCGGCAGTTGCTACTTCCAACTGCCGGTTTTTTT
>OLSL01001404.1_pt1 | contig 22163 bp, 21 predicted proteins | sample 1672511 | NCBI WGS metagenome assembly OLSL01 (sample SAMEA3136694, study PRJEB25190) | human gut metagenome | biome: human gut; feature: human-associated habitat; material: faeces | place: Austria | collected 2013
CAGGATGTGATTGCCATTGCTGCTGCCATCGCTAAAACTAATTTTTTCTTCATAAGAAACCTCCCATTTTTTATTCGTTCTTATTAGCTATTTCGTATAGCTTTTTGATGAGATTATAATACCATATGGATATATTAAACAAAATGGACTGTTTTTTGATGCACCTTTCAATTTTTGCGAAAAAAATATCCAGATGGGACTCATCTGGATATTTTAGTAAAATCTTTATAAATGATAGTAAAATTATGCTATTGACAGGGAGTTGTATGCTATTTTGCTGCCTTATTTACTCTGTGCATCCAGAGCTCGGAGGCTGTGTACCAGTTCCTCACAGATCTCCAGCTTGTCCTTGCCGTCTGTCTCGATAACAATATCAGAGGCAGCCTCATATTTCTCGCGTCTTTTCTCCATCAGCTCTGCGATAAAATCGACATTCTTATTGCCTTCCAGAAGCGGTCTGTCATGATTGTCCTTGACACGGTTCAGAATGGTCTCCGGTTTAGCGGTGAGAAGAACTACACGTCCGTTTTTCTTCATCTCGACAACATTGCGCTCTCTCATCGGAACACCGCCGCCGCAGGAAATAACCACGTTTTTCCTGGACTGCATCTCGATCAGCAGCTCTGTCTCCAGATTACGGAAGTACTCCTCTCCATAAGTCTCAAAGATATCAGAGATGGACATTCCCTCTCTCTCTGCAATGATCTGATCCATCTCTACCACGTCCATGGCAAAAACAGTCTTCAGAAAATCAGAGATTGTGGATTTGCCCGCTCCCATAAATCCGATCAGTACGATATTATAGTCAAACAGCTTGCGTGCCTGAATCTTCTTACTGTTTCTGGTGATTTCCTCAAAAACAGCATCTACTTCGTTTCTGTGGCGCTTTCCTTCCATTCTTCTGGCAAGCCATTCCTTCTGCTTTGCCTCCTGCTCTGGCTGAAGAATCGGAATATCATTGGCCTCTTTGTATACCATAATATCCTCTACAATTCTGTTACGCATAAGCAGTGCATCCAGAAGGATCTCATCGCACTGTCCCAGACTCTCTCTCAGTATATCCAGCTGACTCATATCGTTTCCTCTTTTCCGTTCACCTCTGTTATATTTATATCTGTAACTGTCCAGTCCCCTCACAGTTACTTATATCTCATATTGATATAATTCTTTACTGTGAACAATTTCGTGTTCTTATTATAACAGCTATTTAACGCTTTAACAATATAAAGTGTGGATTTTATTCTACATTTTTGAGAGCTTCCCCCATAGGTACCCTGCAGATTTTTCTGTATTCCAGCAATGCGATCACTGCATAGGTCAGAATTCCCACACCAAACATCTCTGCATAAATCTTCGGATCTATCCAGAGTGTGATCCAGCCCGAAATACTCGCGAGCATCATTTCCCGGAAAAGAACTTCCATGATCGCAGTTTCTATCGGAAGACTCAACAGCAGCCAGAGAATGACCACCAGAGAAGTCGACAGGATATACAGTCTGCTGATCTCTCCATTTGTATAACCGAGAATCTTGGTCATGGAAATAGACTGGGCGTTTTTTTCTATGATGATCTTGGACAGCAGATAAATGAGGATCATATAGATCACAACTGCAAAAACATTGATCATTCCCATCATGCTTCCCATAGAAACATCCAGCTGACGGCTGATCTTTGTCAGCGCGTCCAGATCGATGACAGAGCCGATATACCCTGTGTCAATATCTGTGATCTCGGTATTGCTGAAATATCCGCTGAAATAATCATCCCCCAGATCAAACATACGGTTTAATTTCTCCTGCTCCATAAAAATGCACAGCGAACCTGTATAATCATAAATCCCTGAAACCACAAAGGAATACTCATCATCCTCGTATTTTTCTTTCAGGGTAATGGTATCTCCCGGATCTATCCTGAATTTCTCCGCATAAGCTTCTGAAATATAAACACCCTCCGAAAAATCTGCCTGGATATATCTGCTGTTCTCTTTCACTCCATAGAGAACTATTTCTTCACTTTTATATTTCCCCGGAAGTGTGTTCAATGAATAGGCACTGAATTCTTCCGCATCCTCATTATCCGTCTGTGTGTCGTGCAAAAAAAGCAGCATATCCACCAGACTGTCCAGTTTATTTCCGCCTCCGAGGATACTCACCGGCATTGACAGCATATACTGATATTTTGCCAGCATATTATTCTGGATCTCCAGCTGATAATGATCCAGAGCCGACGGAAGCAGCAATCCGAACATCAACAACAGGTTTGCAAAAAGAATCCCTACAAACAGGACAAGATAATTACTGATATTCTGAAAGATCACACGAAATCTGAATCTGGTAAAAATCTTCATCCTCGGACTTAAAGAAACTGCACGCTTCTGTTTTTTTCCGGAAAGATCTCTTCTCAGAAATTTCAGTGGGGAAAGCCGCATTTTGTGATAAAGGATTACATAATTCACCAGTACCATGATTACGATCGGTACCACTGTCGTCATAAGAAAGGCTTCCGCATTCCATACCGTCACATAGGCCGGAAGGCTGTAGCTTCCATAGTACATTCCCGCGCATACATCTTTGAACACAGTATATCCAAGCACATTTCCAGCCAGTGCACCCGCCAGCGTGACCAGCACCGGAAGGGTCATATAGTGTCGGATCAGCTCGTTTCCTGTATAACCGGAAGCTCTGAGAGTACCGATCACACCCGCTTCCTTTGTAATCGTATTGCCAGTCGTAATACCAAAGACAAATGCCATGATCGCAATAACAATATAAAGAAGCATGACCATCATCGCCTTGTCTCCGCCCATGTCATCCCCGGTAAAAATAATCGCCTGGTTCTGGTACCTCGGGACAAAATTTTCCAGAGTGACAACCTTCCCCATCTCTTTCATAAGATCCTCTGATACTTCTTTTTCTTCTTTCTCGTCTTTCGGCTTCTTATCATAAATCCAGGAATAGTTATACTGCAGTTTTTCCTGATCCAGAGAATCAAATTCCTCCGGCGTAACAACAGAAACTCCAAATTTAACTGCGTCAAACATCGAATCATTATTATTCTGAAAGAGGGCACTGTAGTCTGACAGTGCTATCAGCCCTGTAATTTTCCAGGTTTTATCACTACTGCTCAGGGTGTCTCCGATTTTGAGGCTGTTATTGTCGGCATACATACGATCAATCGCAATTTCTCCAGTTGTTTTCGGTAATCTTCCTTCCATGATGCATACTTTGTCGACTTCATCTCTGTTCTTGAAAAACCGCAGCGTGCTTCCGTTTGTCAAAACTTCTTCTATATAATAATTCTCATAGATTTTGATGCCCTGCTCTTCCATTGCTTCTCTCTGCCCACGGTATACCTTTTCTCCTGTACGGAAATTTCCATCTTCAATATTGTATTTTTCAAAGCTTTCATTATATGCCTTGATCATACTTCCATCCGCCACCAGAAAACCGGATACCATACCGATGGTTCCGAGCATGAGCAGAAAAATCACTAGGTATTTTCCAATCTCGCTTTTGAGTTCTCTCGGAATACGCTTTCTTAATGGATTTTTCATCATCCGCACCTCCCTTACCAGTCCAGATCTACCGCCGAGATCTTGTGCTCGTTCAGATAGTTTTTGCGGATCATTCCATCACGGAGTTTTACGACACGGTCTGCCATATCTTTGATCGCATCATTGTGTGTAACCATGACAACTGTATTTCCGTATTTCTGGTTAACCGTCTCAATCAGCTTCAGTATTTCCTTGGAGGTATTGTAGTCAAGGGCTCCCGTAGGTTCATCACAGAGAAGAATATCCGGATTCTTGACGATCGCACGGCCAATTGCAGTCCTCTGCTGCTGGCCACCCGATAACTGGTTCGGGAGCTTTTTCTGATGATCTGTAAGTCCCAGAATCTGCAGAAGCTCATCCACATCCAGCGCATGGTCACTTAAATATGCCCCGACCTCTATATTTTCGCGTACTGTCAGGTTCGGGATCAGATTGTACATCTGAAAAATATATCCCAGATGTTTCCGCCTGTACTGTGATAATTTCTTTTCCGTCATATCAGCCAGATATTCACCCTCTATGGAAATGCTCCCTTCATCTGCACTCTCGATGCCGCCGATAATATTCAGAAGTGTGGATTTGCCGGAGCCTGATGGTCCCAGCAATACGCAGAATTCCCCCTTCCCGATTTCCATATCCAGGCCTTTCAGTACCTCTATCCGACTTTCTCCCGTTCCGAAGGACTTATGGATATCTTTTATTTCCAAAAACATAATAGTCTCCTTTTCATATCCTGTTAGTTCAGTGTAACCTTATGACTATTATGTTAGTTTAAACTATCTTTATTGTCAATGCCGCAGTTTCTTACTTGAAAAACTTTATCAACAAATTCTTATTACACAGTATAAAGAAAACCCCTCCGACAATCTTTTATTGATCATCAGAGGGGTTTGATTTGTTTGATTATTTAATCTTAAATTCCGAAGCGATTATTTCGCTGCTGCCGGGTCATCAGAGATGATGGAGAACAGGGAAATATCTTCCAGAGTAATTGTAACTGTGTGATTCTCTACATCGATAGCATCTGCCGGGATCTCAACGATTTCCCATTCACCTTTTACTGCATTGTAAGCAAGAACTTTAAGACCTGTTAAGTCTTTTGTGAGGTTCTCAACAGTAAGAGTTACTTCGTATTTGCCATCTTCTGTTTTCTTGATCTCTACGCCTGCGTTCTCATCCTCTGTCAGGGAATAGAAAGCAGTTACAAATTCTGTTCCTTCCAGTTTCTCAGCAACCTGTGTCAGGTTTTCTTTTGCAGCTTCAGTAAGGTTTGCATTCTGAGCAGCTTCCTTGTTCATGTCAGCAATGAAGTCTTTCATTTTGTATTCGCCTTTGTTTACGGAAACAATTGCCGGTGGAAGGATCTCATATGTTTTCTGAATTTCCTGGTAAGCAGGTGTTTCTTCTTTTACTACTTCTACCTTGTAGCCATCTGCTTTACCATTCTTGTCGATACTTCCTGCTGCCATTGCAGTCACTGCTGAAGTAACTACTACTGCTGCTGCGACAACACATGCCATGATACGTTTTTTGAGCTTCATCTTACATCTCTCCTTTTAGATTTTATTTAGATAATAGTACTTACGTGCTAACTATCTTCTCATATTTTATGATAAAACATAGAAAGAATCAATCCATATAATTCATCTTCATTTACATGATACTCATCATAATATTTTCCTTCTACGCCCTCACCGGGAACTGTCTGCGTTTCCAGGGTGCTGTTTCCCGCTGCATTCAGAAGCTTTGCAAAGACATCGTTTCCCATATTCGTTACTGTATATGGCTGAATGTCGTCCAGCAGACTTCCTACAAATGAGGAGTTTGTCTGCATTTTCTCCTGAAGCTTTGGTATCAATGCTTTCAGATAAGTTTTCTGACGCTGCTGACGCACCAGTGCACTCTGTGACTTCCCTGTATCTCGATAACGCAGAAATTCTTCTGCATTGTCGCCATTGATAATGACCGTTGCTCCTTCTTTAAAGTAAGGGTCATGTTCCTCCAGGCTGTCATCCGGTACAACGATTTCCACATCTCCCACCAGCTTTCCTACTTCTGAGATACCGCTGATATTCATGGAATAGTATCCCTGGATCGGCAGTCCGTGAAGAAGGTTCGAAACCGCTGTCTTCATCAGTTCACAGCTTTCTTCCTTACCATCACCGTAGGCATACTGAAGGTTGATATGGTTATCTGTCATTCCAAGACTGGTGCCTGACGGGTTAAAAACCTCAATTTCTGTGATCGTATCTCTCGGAACTGAAAGCACCTGAAGCGTCTCCTCTGCCCTGTCAAGCGAGACGACAAAGATAGAATCTGCCTGCCCTGCGTCCATCTGACTCTCCATATTGCTGACTTCTTCCGATGAATCGATTCCCATAAACAGATAATTGCTCAGATGATCATTGTAGGTGTATGTACTTCCCTCATACTCTACTGTATTCTGAGCTGATGATGCGACCGTTTCATTCTCTCCGCTTACTGTCCCCGTCTTTATAACTCCCTGTGTTTGTCTCCAGAGGAAATATCCGACTGCCAGTGCCGCAGCCAGAACGATCACGGCAACTACGAGGATCACCGGTGCCTTACTTCGTCTGTGCGGCTGTCTTCCTGTAGTTCTCATTTCTTATCACTGTCCCCCGGCCTTTGTATCACTCTTATCAGTACTCTGTGCCTTATCGCCATCTGAAGATTTATCTGCTTCGGAGGCTTTGGCATCCTCTGTGCTTTCATTGGCATCTGAAGATGTCCTGTCGGCTTCTGCCTTCTCTTTCTTATTAGAAGAATCTGCTGCTTCCTCATCTTCCTCATCAGCCTCTTCTTTCAGTTCAGATGCATGCTCCTTCACAGCCTCATAATCATCAATACCTGTCGCCTGCTTCTGAGAAAGTTTCTCCAGACGTTCTGACTCCTGTTTTACTTCTTTGTGATTTGTCAGCAGCAATCCTCCCAGAATCACGATCAGTACAATACAGATGAGCACCAGAATAATATTTGTAAATCTGTTATCTTTTCTACTGTTCCAGCTCACGTTCAACCTGCTTTCTTTTATTGTTTATTCTCAGTCTGTTCTGCTGTTGCCAGTTTCTGATAATAACCGCCATAATGTTTATAGTATGAAGAATAATATTTATCCCTCTTGGTATCCACCTTGTTCATTACCGCACCGATAATGCGGCATCCGCTCTTCTCCAACTGACGGATACACTTCTGTGCCAGCTTGTAGCTTACAATTCCCGGCTGAATAACAAAAATTCCGCCGTCACAGTATCTTGCGATCACCGCTGCATCAATGACACCTCCGATCGGCGGTGTATCTACAATAATATAATCATAGTAATTTCGGATTTCCTTCATAAAGGTCCGGAAAAGATCCTCACTGAGAAGTCCCGATGGATTCGGTGCAACCGGACCACCGAATATGATATGAAGATTCGGATAATTGGTAGAACAGATCAGATCCTTGATTTCTGCCTGTCCGCTGAGGAACTGAGAAAGTCCCATCACTTCCTGCTCTATGCCAAGTCGAATCACAAAGTCTGATTTACGGATATCACCGTCGATAAGAAGTACTTTCTTACCAATGCTGCTCAGTTCCTGTGCCAGGCTGAGCGTAACATCACTCTTTCCCTCGTTGGGGAAACAGCTTGTCACCAGAATTGTCTTAATGCTTTTACCGGAAAGCTGAATGTTTGTACGAAGCGTCTTAATAGCCTCACTGTAGAAATAATCCTGCTTTCTGATATCTTTTATCGCAACTTTCCTCATTTAAGGTTCCTCCATCTGAATCAATGTCTTGTTTTCTTACGTTTCTTTCCTTTATAGTTAACATAATCTTTTCTGTCCGGAACCATCGCAAGAACAGAAACCCCGAGATATTTCGCGATATCGTCTTCTGATTTCAGAGTATCATCCATGATCGTAACTACAACTACGATTGCTGCTGCTGCAACGATACCAAGAACAAATCCCATCACTACATTCTTCTTCATGCTTGGTGAAGACTGAACTGTCGGAATCTTGCCAATCTCAATGATCTTAGGTGGGATGACCTCCATCTTGTCTCCGATATAGGCAGATGCCACATTGGCAATCTCATCTACGATCTTCTTAGCCATTTCCGGATCTGTATTCTGTACGGAAATTTCCAGAATACGGCTGTCCGATGGATTCTCTATGGAAATACTGCTTCGCAAAATATCTGAATCCATATCCAGCTTCAGATTCTTGATCACCTGCTCAAGAACAGGAGTACACTTGATCAATACGGTGTAATCACTTGTCAGACTGGTTCCCAGCTGAATATCAGCCAGAGAAGTAAGTGTCGTTTCTTTTGACAGAACCAGTATGCTTGATGTCGATGTGTATACCGGAGTCATTGCAAATTTCGTAAAAACTCCGCAGAGACATCCCACAAGCAGTCCCACTGTCAGAAGAATCAAAAATTTAGATTTCAGTACATAAAAAATCTCAAGCAGATCAATCTCTACCTCATCATCCTGTTTGTTTCCGTCTACCGGATCATCAAGATATGAATTCAAATTCTCTAACATCGTATAATTTCCTTCCTCTGTTTATTAGGCATATTTCCAGATGCCTAGGCACAATACTCTATATATGCAACTACCATAGTAACATACACACATTGAGAGTGTCAATCAACAAAACTTCCACATATTATGCAGAATGTGTCTTTTTTGCTGTACATTTCTTCTTTTACATCATAAATCCCATGATCCGCTCTGTCACAAACACTGCTGCACAGGCAAACAGCGCTACTGTGAGAAGACTTTTTTCTTTGTATGCCACGATCAGGGCTACAATAAGTCCTGCCAGCCCGGACAGGATGCCTCCTGCTGTTGCTGTAAGGATAGCCGGAAAGGTCATCGCTGCCAGACAGGCATATGGTACATAATATAGAAATGATTTCACAAACGGACTTGTAATCTCTTTCTTAAAAAGTGCCAGGGGAAGCATACGGATCAGATATGTGACGCCTGCCATAACCAGAATATAGATATATATGTTTGGCTTCATCTCTCTACGCCTCCTCTTCCAAAACCGGGCAGAAATACGCTGCCACTCCTGCTGTCAGTACCGTTGTAATGATGATCACAAAGCCAGCCGATACATTTCTTAATACCGGTACAACCGCAAAAACTGTACTGAATGTCATTGCTCCGATCACAACTCCAAGGACTGCCCTGTTTTTCTTTGCCGGTGGTATGATCACAGCAAGAAACATGCCGTAGATTGCCACGCTTAAAGCACTGACCAGAAAGTCCGGCAGAAGGTTCCCGGATACTGCCCCGACCAGAGTTCCCAGCGTCCATCCCGGAATTGCCACTGCCATGACACCATAATTATACCAGGGACTGACACGTCCATCCTGACTTGCACTGACACCAAAAATTTCATCCGTAACTCCAAAAGCAACCAGAAGCCTGTGTCCCGTGGAAGTACCCCGTTCCAGCTTCTGGGAAAGTGAAAAAGACATCAGACAATATCTCAGATTGATCACAAGCTGTGTCAGTGCCATCTCCCACAATGAACCGGACGCAAAAATAATCTCGATTCCTGCAAACTGACCTGCGGAGGTAAGGTTTGTGAGTGAGATCAGTACGGCAGCCCCTGCGGAAATCCCACCCGCCGCTGCCATCATGCCAAAAGTAAAGGATACTGCAAAATATCCAAGTCCAATAGGAACACCGTCATGCAGTCCCCGCTTAAATGCTGCACTGTTCATGATATTTCTCAGCCCTCCAGACTATTCAGTAAATGGAAGCCATTGTTATGCAGCACACTCTCTGTAACAAAGACATCATCTGTCTGAAGGATCATGATTGGAAGGCTGTTTCCTCTGTGGTAGGAAGTATAGATGTAATCAAGATTTACGTTACACTCTCCCAGTACCTTAAGTACTGTATTCAGACCTCCAACCTCGTCTTTGATGTCAACTGCGATCACCTCTGTCACACGATTCATATAGCCATTTTCTGTGAGGACTTTTTCTGCCTCCTCTGCTTTATCTGTTACCATACGGAACAATGCAAATTCCGGTGCGTCAAAGCATGCAAATCCATAGATATCAATTCCCGCTTCTTTAAGAAGTCCTGTTACTTTCTGAAGACTCCCTGCCTTATTTTCGATAAATACGATATTCTGTCTGATCATTTGTTCTCTCTCCTCATCCTGTGTAGATAGCTTCTAGCTTTTATCATTATACTCCCTTTCTGGCAAAAGTAAACCGCCAGAAACATTTAATGTTCCTGACGGTTTGTATTATTATTTACTCCATTTACAGTAATCCTATGAATCCAGTTCTTCATCTACATATCTCTGGATATTGGATGCGTTTACATATTTCTTAAGGTGTTCTCCATCTGTGATGACCAGAGTTGGAGCCTGCATGATTCCAAACTGACGTGCCATATCCGGATTCTTCTCTGCATCAATAATTTCCAGATCTTCACCCTCCAGCATCTTCTTTGCCATACGACAGTTCGGACAGGTGCTGGTTGTAAAAAGATATTTATGCGTTTCCATCGGTTCTACTCTGACATCATCCCCTGTCATTGTAACCATGCTGGTGTGAACTTTCTTGAGAGTGGAATGTGTAACATCATATAATGTACGATTCTTATATTCCTGAGCCTTGCCGTCATTCCAGTTCTGTACCGGGCGATAGTATCCTGTGATACGGCTGTAAACCTCAGCCTTCTTGCCACACTTCGGACAGGTGAAATGTTCCCCACTTAAGTAACCATGCTCCTTACATACAGAATAGGTTGGTGAGATCGTATAATACGGCAGTCTGTAATTCTCTGCAATCTTGCGAACCAGGGATGCCGCTGCCTTCCAGTCCGGAAGCTTCTCTCCGAGGAAACCGTGAAATACAGTTCCTGAAGTATACAGTGTCTGAAGCTCATCCTGGATATCCAGTGCATCAAAAATATCTGAACTGAATTCAACCGGAAGATGAGAACTGTTGGTGTAATACGGTGTATCTCCCTTACTTCCTGCTGTACGGATATCCGGCCAGCGTTTGCGGTCATGCTTTGCCAGACGATATGAGGTTGACTCTGCCGGAGTTGCCTCCAGATTAAAGAGTTCTCCCGGATATTCCTCCTGATAGTCAGACAGACGATTTCTCATATGCGTCAGAACTTCTTTTGTGAATTTCTGGGTACGTACATCAGTCATATCACAGCCAAGCCATCTGGCGTTTAATCCTGCCTCGTTCATTCCTATCAGGCCGATCGTTGAAAAATGATTGTCAAAGCTTCCAAGATATCTCTTTGTATATGGATACAGTCCTTCATTCAGAAGCTTCGTGATCACCTCCCTCTTAATATGAAGTGACCTTGCAGAAATATCCATCAGCCGATCCAGCCTGCGGTAAAATTCCTCCGGTGTGGAAGACTGATATGCGATCCTTGGCATATTGATCGTTACAACGCCCACAGAACCTGTACTCTCCCCTGAGCCAAAGAATCCACCGCTCTTCTTGCGAAGTTCCCGCAGATCCAGACGGAGTCTGCAGCACATGCTGCGGATATCGCTCGGTTTCATATCGCTGTTGATGTAGTTGGAAAAATATGGAGTACCGTATTTTGCTGTCATTTCAAATAAAAGACGGTTGTTTTCTGTATCGGACCAATCAAACTCTCTCGTGATAGAATAGGTCGGAATCGGATACTGGAACCCTCTTCCATTGGCATCACCTTCAATCATCGTCTCGATAAATGCCTTATTCACCATGTCCATTTCTTTCTTGCAGTCCTTGTACTTGAAGTCCATTTCCTTACCACCTACGATGGCAGGAAGCTCTGCCAGATCATCCGGAACTGTCCAGTCCAGTGTGATATTTGAAAACGGAGCCTGTGTTCCCCAGCGGCTTGGGGTATTCACACCATAAATGAAGGATTCAATACATTTCTTGACCTCCGGATAAGTAAGTCCGTCTGCCTTGACAAATGGAGCAAGATAAGTATCAAAGGAAGAAAACGCCTGTGCTCCCGCCCATTCATTCTGCATGATCCCGAGGAAATTGACCATCTGATTACAGAGTACGCTCAAATGCTTCGCAGGAGCAGAAGTGATCTTGCCTTCAATTCCGCCAAGTCCCTCCTGGATCAGCTGCTTCAGTGACCATCCTGCACAGTATCCTGTCAGCATTGACAGGTCGTGAATATGAATATCTGCATTTCTGTGTGCCTCTGCAATTTCATTATCATATATCTCAGAAAGCCAGTAATTGGCTGTCACTGCGCCGGAGTTGCTTAAGATCAGTCCTCCGACAGAATATGTTACTGTTGAATTTTCTTTTACTCGCCAGTCCTCGACTTTTACATAGCTGTCTACAATTTCTTTGTAGTCCAGGATCGTGGATTTCATATTACGGATCTTTTCCCTCTGTTTACGATAGAGGATATATGCCTTCGCCACATCACTGTAACCGGCCTGGATCAGCACATCCTCTACGCTGTCCTGAATATCCTCTACGGTTACTTTATTATCCTGGATCTTATTCTGGAAATCTGCCGTAACCCGAAGCCCCAGAAGATCGATTATATCCTTGCTGTAAATTTTTTCTTTTGCGTCAAATGCTTTGTCAATGGCTGAAGTGATCTTGGACATCTGAAAGTCAGCGATCTCTCCGTCACGTTTAACTACCTGAAACATGCTACACCATACCTCCCTGTCTTGCGCTGTAGACCTATTGTATCAGACTATATCCTTTGCGTCAATACGCAAAAACACTATATATTGTGTCGTCTTTCACACTTCACAACTATATAGTGTTTGTTTTTAACATATATAAAAAGCCCTTTTTCCTTGTTTTCCGTACCTTTTCAGGCTTTTGGCATCACGGAAACAAAGAGTTCTGCTGGCACACGGGCCTTCACAAAAATTCCATCCTCACGATATTCTTCTGAGAGAAGACTTCCGAATTCACGGATTTTCTGAATCTTGCCGGCTTCGCTGTAAGGATATAATTCCTCCAGATAGATCTGCTCTTCCGCCAGAAGCTTCGCCAGAACTTCTTTGAACTCATCCAGACCTTCGCCTGTACGCGCAGAGCACTTTACCGTATAGTCCGCTTTGAGGTCACGAATTCCGGTTTCCGGTGTCTTATCCTGCTTATTCAGAAGTGTAATGATTTTTTTACCTGTTGCCCCCAGTTCTCTCAATGTTTCATAGACTGTAAACATCTGAAGCTCCGCCTGAGGATTAGAAGCATCTACTACATGTATGATATAATCTGCATACTTTGCCTCCTCCAGCGTACTCTTGAAGGCTTCTACCAGATGATGCGGCAGCTTGCGTATAAATCCTACTGTATCCGTGAGCAGGAGCTGCTGTCCATCCTTTAGTTCCAGTACTCTCGTAGTTGGATCCAATGTAGCAAAAAGCTTGTCCTCCGCCAGTATTCCGGCACCTGTGAGTGTATTCAGAAGCGTCGACTTTCCTGCATTGGTATATCCGACGATCGCGGCAGTCTTGAGGCTGCCTCTGGAACGTTTTCCTCGGATCAGTTCTCTGTGTCTCTCCACCTGTGAAAGCTCCGCCTTAAGTGCAGAGATCCTGGTACGGATCAGTCGTCTGTCTGTTTCCAGCTTCTTTTCGCCCGGTCCTCTTGTACCGATTCCACCGCCCAGGCGGGAAAGAGATTCCCGAAGGCCGACAAGTCTTGCTGCCCGATAGCGGAGCTGCGCCAGTTCCACCTGGATCTTACCTTCACTGGATACTGCTCTTCCCGCAAAAATATCAAGGATCAGAAGTGTTCTGTCCATAACCTTGCAATCCAGCTCCCGTTCCAGATTATTCAGCTGAGACGGAGAAAGCTCATCATCACAGATCACTCCATTCGCATCCAGTGCACGCAGAAGGGATGCCACTTCTTCAATCTTGCCCTTACCGATATAAGTACCGGGATGAACCGCCTCTCTGTTCTGGATCACTTTTGCAGCCGTTTCTGCCCCGGCTGTCTGTGCAAGTTCATCCAGTTCATCCAGAGAAGCTTCAACATCATCTCCCACGCCTGTCTGTACTCCAATGAGTATCACTCGCTCCTGCGTTTCTTTAAATTCATAAAGCTGCATATTCTCAGTTCTCCTCGGAAGATCCATCTGTAGTAGTATCTGCTGTATTATCCTGTGCTGTACTTTCCGCGGACGTATCTGCTGCTGTTTCAGTTGACTGATTTCCAACCCTTGACTGCAGGAAGATCAGTTCCTTCGCTGCTGCCTGGTCATCCTTAAACATATTTACATATTCCTGTGTCTTGGAAAGCGCTGTTGCAAAGTCCATCTTTCTCTCATAAGCTACGATTTCATTAAAGAGAAGATCCTGCATCTCATCTGATTCTGCATCTCCCAGTCCCTTACTGATATTCTCAAGTGCACTGTCATAAGAGCCGTCTGCAATATCACAGAGTGCCAGCCCGTTATATCCCTTTGCCGGGTCTTCACCGTCTGCCTCAATATACTGTTGGAAAAAGCTGCGTGCACCGGCAGTATCTCCCTGTGCCATATATACCATGCCAAGAAGCAGCACAGCTTCTGTACTGTTTTTGTCAGCAGCCGCACTCAGTTCTGTTCTGGCATTATCATAGTCTTCCATATAATAATAGACTTTACCTCGCTCACAGTAATCCTCTGCTGTCTTTGCCTCGGTTTTGAGTGAAGCTTCCAGATATTTCGTTCCGTCAGCCTCCATATCATGTCCCAGATATGCCTCATAAATCTGAATCGCCATCTCATAGGTCGCTTCATCACCATAAGCCTTCGAAAAATTAGAAGAAGCTTCGTCATAGGAATCCATCGCAAGGGCTACACAGCCTGTAAGATAATAATCGTTTGCAGTCAGAGAATAATCCTCTGCCAGGGTCTGGCAGTCAGCCATTGCCTGATCATAGAGTTCTGCCTTCAGTTCTGCCGTAGCACGATATTCCAGAATATCTTTCCTGTCAGATTTCCCTGTTTCTTCATCATTCAACGCACTGGTAAGATCATCGATTGCTCCCTGATAATCCCCTGTGCGCAGTTTCACGATTCCAGAACCTCTGTAGGAATCTGACAGTTTATATCCGTTCGAAATACAGCTCTGGTATTCATTCAGTGCATAGTCATAGTTGCCCTGCTCCAGATCTATATTTGCCTGCTCATATGTTTTTTTCTGTTCTCCGCCGCAGCCGGTCAGCAAAGCTGCTCCAAGACCGGCTGTCAGCAGCCATATGATTCTTTGATTTCTCATTCTTTCACAATTAATCCTTCTGATTCCATTGCCTGAACCACGTGATTCACATGCTGTGCACAGATATCTTCTGTACCTGCCTCCACCATTACACGAATCAGCGGCTCTGTACCACTTTCTCTTACAAGAATGCGTCCGTCAGTTCCAAGCGCTCTTGCTGCTTCCTCTACCGCCTTCATAACTGCCGGATTTTCTCTTGCTGTTTTTTTGTCTGCCACGCGGACATTTCTGAGTATCTGCGGATATACCTTCATTTCTTTTGCCAGATCACAGAGAGTTGCCTTCTGTTCGATGCAGGCTTCCATGATCATAAGAGAAGTCAGGATTCCATCTCCTGTTGCAGCATGACGACTGAAAATAATGTGTCCGGACTGTTCGCCTCCAAGACTGTAATTATTTTCCATCATGTTTTCTGCCACATACTTATCACCAACCGCAGTCTGCTCATAGTTAATGCCTTCTCTTTCAAAGGCTTTGTACAGTCCCATATTGGACATAACTGTAGTGACAACCGTATTTCCCTTGAGCTTGCCCTGGGATTTGAGGAATTTACCACACACATACAGGATCTTGTCCCCGTCAATGATATTTCCCTTATGATCTACTGCGATACAGCGGTCTGCATCTCCATCATAAGCAAAACCAATGTCCAGTCCATTGTCTACAACATATTTCTGAAGTACCTCAATATGTGTGGAACCACAGTTTCTGTTAATGTTTGTTCCATCAGGTTCATTATTGATCACATAGGTCTTTGCTCTTAATGCATCAAAGACACTCTTCGCAATCGCAGAAGAACTTCCGTTGGAGCAGTCCAGACCAACCTTGATATTCTTGAAATCACAGCTCGGAACTGAGATCAGGTAACCAATATAACGGTTACGTCCGGAAGCAAAATCAACGGTACGTCCGATATCTTCTCTGGTCGCATATGGAAGCTTTTCAAGTCTTCCATCCAGATATGCTTCAATCCGGGCTTCTACCTCTGCCTCAATTTTCTGTCCGTTTCCGTTCAACAGCTTGATTCCATTATCATAAAACGGATTATGACTTGCAGAAATCATGATTCCACAGTCAAAATCCTCTGTACGGACAACATAAGAAACACTTGGAGTTGTCGTCACATGAAGAAGATATGCATCCGCACCGGAGGCTGTCAGACCCGCAACCAGCGCATATTCAAACATATAACTGCTTCTTCTTGTATCCTTACCGATCACGATCTTGGCCTTATGGTCTCGTCCATAATACCATCCCACGTAACGTCCTACCTGAAATGCGTGATCTACTGTCAGCTGCAAATTAGCTTCCCCACGAAAGCCATCTGTTCCAAAATATTTACCCATGTTCTGTCGCTCTCCTTAGATACAGATTCTATTATTTATAAAGCTGTGCCGGATATACTCCGTCCTCTGCGAGTTTCTTGAATGCTGCTGTCACAGAAGCTTTGTCCTCCTGATAGGTCACACCAAACCATGTGTCCTTTGTCTCAAGTACATCTACTTTTGCTTTGCCTTCTTTGATCAGACGATCGATCATTTCCGGAAGGAGATATTCTTTCTTGATGTCACCTTCTTCTACATTCTCAAGGAACTCAACAAATCCCTTTTCCAGAGTCTCCATAAATACCGGTGTCAGTCCCCACATATTCATGGAAACAAGACTCTTCACATCAAGTTTCTCTGCATTTCCGTTGTCATCTCTTGTCTCAGCACCATCTGCTGTCTTAAAGATATTATGTGTTTCTGTAACACCGACCAGTGCGCCATCTTCAATATGGCATACACCTCTTGTCACACTTCCATTGTCACTTAAGGTGTTTCCAAGGCGGAAACCTGCCATGCAGATATGAAGGATTCCATCTTCCGGCTGCTCCTGAACCAGATAATCATGAACCTTGACATAAGCCTCTTTGCCATAGTAGTCATCTGCATTGATTACCATAAACGGCTCATCAAGAACGGCTTTGGCGGCGAGTACAGCCTGACCGGTTCCCCACGGTTTTGTACGGTCTGCCGGTTTCTCAAATCCTTCCGGAAGGTCATCCAGAGACTGGAATGCATAGGCAACTTCTGTGATTTTCTCAATTCTCTCTCCGATCACACGGCGGAATTCTTCCTCCAGATCCTTGCGGATAATAAATACAACCTTGTTAAATCCAGCCTCCAGTGCATCATGGATAGAATAATCCATAATGATCTCTCCATTCGGTCCTACTGGTGCAAGCTGTTTGATTCCTTTTCCAAAACGGCTGCCAATTCCGGCTGCCATGATTACAAGTGCGGTTTTTTTCATTTGAGGTTCCTCCCTTTATTCTTCTTCATTTAATGAGCTTAATTTAGCTGCCTGGTCTGCTGCAATAAGGCTGTCAATGATCTCATCCAGATCACCGCCCAGAATACTCTCAAGACGATGCAGGGTGAGTTTGATCCTGTGATCTGTGACACGTCCCTGCGGGAAGTTATAGGTACGGATCTTTTCGGAACGGTCACCTGTTCCGATCTGACTTCTTCTTGCCTCTGCCTCAGCGTCATGCTGTTTTGCCAGTTCCATCTCATACAGACGGGAACGAAGTACCTTAAGTGCCTTGTCCTTATTCTTAAGCTGTGACTTCTCATCCTGACAGGAGATGACGATTCCTGTCGGAATATGGGTCAGACGTACAGCAGAGTCTGTGGTATTGACACACTGTCCACCATTACCAGATGCACGGAATACATCAAATTTACAGTCATTCATATCAAGATGGAAATCAATCTCCTCTGCCTCCGGCATAATTGCCACAGTGCAGGTTGAAGTATGGATACGTCCGCCGGATTCTGTTTCCGGTACACGCTGTACACGGTGTACACCACTTTCGTATTTAAGTCTGGAATAGGCTCCCTGACCCTGGATCATAAATGTAACTTCCTTAAATCCACCGATACCATTCTCATTGAGACTCATCATCTCTGTCTTCCATCTTCTGGATTCCGCATACTTCACATACATACGGTAGATTTCAGCAGCAAAAAGTGCCGCCTCATCACCGCCTGCACCTGCACGGATCTCCACGATAACATTCTTACTGTCATTCGGATCCTTCGGCAGAAGCAGGATCTTGAGTTCCTGTTCCAGTTCTTCCACACGCTTCTTTGCATCGGAAAGCTCTTCCTTGAGCATTTCACGCATATCTTCATCCTTCTCCTCCTCCAGAAGAGAAAGACTGTCCTGGATAGTCTCTTTGTTTTTCTTATATTCTGTATAAGTGTCCACGATAGGCTGCAGATCACTCTGCTCCTTCATCAGCTTCTGAAAACGCTCCTGGTTGTCTGTCACGCCCGGTTCACCCAGCTCGTTCAGTACTTCCTCGAAACGAATCAGCAAGTCGTCCAATTTATCAAACATGCTGTTCCTCCTGCATTTGTTTCTTTCCAATTACAACTCTGTCCAGTCCGGCCAGATCTTTCTTCACGGTCACCTCAGTAAATCCTTCTCCCTGCATGATCGCAGATACGTCTGTTCCCTGCTCACAGCCAATCTCATACATGAGCCAGCCGCCGGGTTTCAGGTATTTACCTGCCTGCTCCGTGATCCTACGATAAAAATACAGTCCGTCCTCCCGTCCGTCCAGTGCCAGTACTGGGTCATGAAAACGTACTTCCTCCATCAGTTTCCCAATGTCCTCTGTCGGTATATAAGGCGGATTTGAAATAAGCATATCATATTCCAGGGATATATTTCCACTGTTTTTCTGAAAATAATCTCCTGAAAATGTATCACTTTGTACCAAAACTGCCCGCTTCTCCAGTTCCAGATTCTTTCGATTCCTCTCTGCCACTGCAAGTGCAGCCTCTGAAATATCCACACCTGTCCCGATCGCATCCGGAAGTTCCATGAGAAGGCTCAAAAGCAAGCAGCCGGATCCCGTGCACATATCCAGGATTCTCGGATTCCTTATATTCCTTAACTGATGCAGTGCCTCCTCAGCCAGAACCTCTGTATCCTGTCTTGGCACAAGAACTCTCTCATCTACATAAAAATCATATCCCATAAAACAGGCCTGATGAGTCAGGTGCTGCAGTGGAATATGCTCTGCTCTTTTCTGACATAAACTAAGATATTCCGACACGATCTCTTCATTCACTTCTGACTCAGGATGAGCATAATACCAGGCACGGCTGATATCTGCTGTATATTCCAGAAGGAGCCAGGCATCCAACCTGGCTTCTTCAATTCCTGCATTCATCAGAAGCTGTGTCCCTTGTGTTAGCAATTCATGAAATGTCTGCATGGTTTTCCTCATTCTCGTTACTGTCCGCTCGTGAACAGTTACTCCTTTTCTTCGTCCGGCTCCCAGCCGAATTCATCTTTCAGATATTGTTTCCAGTCAAAAACAGCCTCTACTGCCTTTATCGCCACCTCAACCATATCAGGTGTAGGTTCTTTGGTTGTAAGCTTCTGCATTGCCAGACCTGGTTTGCTGAAAAAATCTGCCAGCTTACTGTCCGTTCTTCCTGCCCACTGGATCATCTCAAAGGAAATCCCGGCAACGACCGGCACCATCAGAAGTCTGCCGAAAAGCCGCACCCAGTAGACCGGCACCAGAACAAAAACAAAATGCAGACAGATACTCACCAGCATGACAAGAAACAGAAAGCTGGTCCCACATCGTCTGTGCTGTCTGGAACTTGCCATTACATTCTCTACTGTCAGCGGCATTCCATGTTCCACACAGTTAATACATTTATGCTCTGCCCCATGATACATAAACGTCCTCTGAATGTCCTTCATCCTGGAAATCAGAAGCATATATCCAAGAAACAGGATAAGCTTTACAAAGGCTTCTGCCACAGTAACTCCAAACTCAGAAGCTCCTACTTTACGAAGAAGACTTGCCAGTGCATACGGCAGCAGCATAAATGCTGCAACAGATATCACGATGGAAAAGGCAACGGTTATGTACAGAAGCCACTGGAACTGCTTTGCTTCTTTCTGTTTCTTGGCAGAAAGTTCTTCCTCAGTAAGCTTCGCATTCTTTGCTACTTCTTCCTCGTCCTCCTCATCTCCGGCTATCTCAGCCGAATACATAAGACATTTGGTTCCGACTACAAGACCGTCCACAAAGCTGACTACTCCTCGGATAATCGGCTTTTTCCAGAATGCCGCCTTCCCGAAGGTACACTTGTAATCCTCAACCTTCAGTTCTATTTCCTTATCCGGACGGCGTACCGCAACTGCATATTTGTCCTTATGACGCATCATAATGCCTTCCATTACCGCCTGTCCGCCAATATTCGATGGTTTCATATGTCACTCCATTTGTCCCAAGAAGCAAAGAAAGGTTGAGATTTCCCAACCTCAACCTGTTCTCTCGTTATAATTATTTGTTTAAGCCGTATTTTCTGTTGAACTTATCAATACGTCCGCGAGCCTGAGCCGCTTTCTGCTGTCCTGTGTAGAATGGATGGCATTTGGAACAGATTTCTACGTGGATATCTTTCTTTGTAGATCCTGTTACGAATGTGTTTCCACAGTTGCAGGTTACAGTTGCCTGATAGTAGTTCGGATGGATTCCTTCACGCATGATTTTCACCTCTCTATGTTTGTTCTATTTTCTATTCGTATTAATTTACTGAATAATTACGAATTTACTATTTCACAGCTTTCTGATTATAACACAGTGAATATAGAATTGCAAGCTATTTATAAAAATTTCTGTTTTTTGGCCATCTGAACAAATTCTTCATTTGTCTTTGTCTTTGAGAACATGTTCAGAATCTGTTCTACCGCATCCTCCGCCTTAAGACTGTTCAAGGCTCTGCGCATATTGTAGACCGTTTCCTGTTCTTCTTTTGTAAGAAGAAGATCCTCTCGTCTGGTACCAGATTTCTGAATATCAATTGCAGGGAATACACGTTTCTCCTGAAGCTTACGGTCCAGGACAAGTTCCATATTACCCGTTCCCTTGAACTCCTCATAAATCACATCATCCATCTTACTTCCGGTATCCACAAGAGCTGTGGCAAGGATCGTGAGGCTTCCGCCCTCTCTCATATTACGCGCCGCACCAAAAAACCGCTTTGGCATATGAAGTGCCGCCGGATCCAGACCACCGGAAAGAGTCCTTCCGCTCGGAGTTACGCAGAGATTATAAGCCCTTGCAAGCCTTGTGATAGAATCAAGAAGTATCGTAACATCCTGCTTGTGCTCTACAAGACGGCGTGCGCGCTCCACAACCATCTCTGAAACACGCTTATGGTGCTCCGGAAGTTCGTCAAACGTAGAATAAATAACTTCTACATTATCACCCTGAATCTCTTCTTTAATGTCCGTTACTTCCTCCGGGCGTTCATCAATCAGAAGAATAAGGAGATGCATGGATGGGCTGTTCTGCAGGATAGATTTTGCCACATCCTTGAGAAGCGTGGTCTTACCTGCTTTCGGCGGAGATACGATCATACCTCTCTGCCCTTTTCCGATTGGACTCAAAAGATCCATGATACGCATTGCAACCGTTCCCCCCGGTCGCTCCATCCGAAGCTTTTCATTCGGAAAGATCGGTGTCATATCTTCGAAATTATATCGCTTAGGTCCCTCACTTGGATGAAATCCATTGATAGAATCCACATAGAGAAGCGCACTGAATTTCTCACCCTGCGTCTTGATCCGGATATTTCCTTTCAGAATATCACCCGTCTTCAGATTAAATCGACGGATCTGAGACGGTGAAACATAGATATCATTTTCGCCCGGCAGATAATTCTCACAGCGGATAAAACCATATCCATCCGGAAGTACTTCCAGAATACCGTTTGCCTTCTCTCCACTGTCAAGCTGTGCCGTCTCTCTGTTTTCACGTGCCCGAAATTCCTGACGTACCGGTCTTTCACCTGAATTGTCAAAATTTCTTTGCTCTCTCACCAGTTCCTCAGACTTTTCTGTCTGCACGCTTTCCTGTGTCTTAGGGGATGTTTCTTTTTGAACCGCTGCTTCTCTTTCATCTTCCTGCAGCATACGGTCGATCAGTTCCGGCTTTCTCAGAGTGGAAATCCCCTTTAAACCTCTTGCCTTTGCTAAATCCTTTAATGTCGCCAATGACAATGATTCATATTTTTCTCTCATATAAAAATCCTCTCAGTCTTTTCAAGGCCTATTTATTTGATACCAGTTATTCAGGAATATCTGTCTGACTCGACATGAATTTCAGAATGCCAAAAGAAAACTCTGAGAGAGCTTTCTTTTGGATACTTAAGAATATTTTATCACAACTTGAAACTTCTGTCCAGCAGATAGAACAGAAGTTTAGATGTTACTGTCCACAGGTAGTATTCCGCGAGGTGTTTTGCCATGAATAATGGCCAAACCCGAT
>OLSL01001409.1_pt1 | contig 22108 bp, 16 predicted proteins | sample 1672511 | NCBI WGS metagenome assembly OLSL01 (sample SAMEA3136694, study PRJEB25190) | human gut metagenome | biome: human gut; feature: human-associated habitat; material: faeces | place: Austria | collected 2013
GGCCGTAACCAGCACGTGAAAGCCAACCTGCCCGTCCGCGCGCGCCGGCGCCCAGCCCTCGGGCACGTCCTCGGCCGGCGTCCCCGCCGCAGCGATGGGCGCAATGTCGCACTTGCTCTTGGTAATGAGCAACGGATGGCACATGGGGATGATGTCGCTCGTGCGCTTGATGGCCATAATGCCCGCCACGCGCGCGCAGGCAAGCACGTCGCCCTTTTTGGCGCGGTCCTGCAGCACCATGGCCTGCGTCTCGGGATGCATGAGGATAGTGCCCTCGGCGATAGCAATGCGATGGGTCTCGGCCTTGTCGGACACGTCGACCATGCGCACCTCGCCCTTGGCGTCCACGTGCGTCAGCTCGTCACGACGGGCGTCACGGGCCGGCTCGGTGGCAGCGCTGGCAGTCGGCTGCGCGGACGCGTCGGCGCTGTCAGCATTCGCCGCAGCCATGGCATTATGGGCAGACATTGCGGCCCTGCGAGCGGCCTTGGTGGCATCGGCGTACCTGCTCTTGGCCATATGATCATCCTCCGATTTGGGACATAAATCGTTGCGTGCCCTCAATTATCGCGTGTTCCTGCGGTTTGTGGGCCACGGCATCGCGCCAAATCGAAAGTACCTGCATATCATCACCACGGCGCAGGGCGTCGCGCACCGAATACTCGGCATCGCTGAACAGGCACGGACGCACGTTGCCATCGGCCGTCAGGCGCAGACGGTTGCAATTCACACAAAAATGGTTGGACATGGCGCTAATAAAGCCGACCGTTCCCGCCGCGCCCGGAAAGTGCCAATAGCGCGCAGGGCCCGCGCCGGCAGGAGCGTCGTTGATGTCGAGCGGCTCGAGCTCGCCCAGTCCCGCCGCCGCGGCCCCGGCATTGATGCGCGCCCGCAGCTCGTCACTCGGCACGGTGTCGCTCGCGTCCCACAGCTCGGGATTGAACGCGGGCGCATGCGGGTCCACAGCACAATGCGAGCTCGTGTGCTCGTCGCCAATGGGCATGTATTCGATAAAGCGCAGGTGGATGGGACGATTGAGCGTGAGCCGCGCGAGGGCCGCCACATCCTGGTTGAGCCGGCGCACCACAACGCAGTTGACCTTAACGGGCTCAAAGCCCCAAGCCAGTGCCGCGTCGATGCCCGCCATGGTCTGCTCGAGTCGACCCAGGCGCGTGATCTTTCCAAAGAGCGTAGGGTCGAGTGTGTCGAGCGAAATGTTGACGCGATTAAGACCGGCGTCTTTGAGCTGCGGCGCCAACTTGGGCAGCAGGGCGCCATTGGTGGTGAGCGAGATGTCCTCGATCTGCGGAATCGCGCGGATGTCACGAATAAGCGGGATGATACGGCGGCTGACCAGCGGCTCGCCGCCCGTCAGGCGTATGCGGCGAATGCCCTCCCCCGCCACCAAGCGCACAAAGCGGGCGATTTCCTCGGCGCTGAGCAGCTCGTCGTGCGCGCGGGGTGCCACGCCATCGGCCGGCATGCAGTAAATGCAGCGGAAATTGCACTTGTCGGTAACGGCAATGCGCAGGTAGTTGATATCGCGGCCAAAGCCGTCATGTTGCACGCGCCCGTCCACGCAGCCCTCCCCTCACGCGGCGTTTTATTCTTCGGAAAACATAATACCCCACGAGAGAATCATGCCGACACCCGTACGACAGGACAGGTCGCTTCGAGCAAAACGGACTTTCCAAGCCCATCCTCAACACAGACCATCACAACATTCGATGCTTTTCCCGATTTTGGCAAAAAACGTCGAATGTTGTGATGGTTTGCCTGCCCACGGCACCCCGCAGAAGGACCAAAGCGCCCCTAAAGGCCGCCGTCCCAGTGCCGAATCACGAATTCTCGCAGGTCGTTCTGCCGCTTTTGGAACGCTTCGCTTCGATCGCACTTGAGACCCATAGCAAGCGCGATGGCGTTCATCGCCCGGTGCAATTGCAGCTGGTGGGCAAACTGAGTCCCGGTGAGGACGATCATCCTAAAGCCCAGCGCGCTCAGCACGGTCATACGCTCCGCGTCCGACGCGCTGCGCTGTTTATCAAGATGGTCCGAACCGTTGTATTCAATCCCCGTACCGCTCGCAGGCGCATATACGTCGATCTCGAAATACCCGGCCTTTGCGAGATATTTGAACTCGCTGGGAACATCGACCCGATGGTTGAGCTCGATCTTGGCGTATCCCAACCCTCCCTGGGAACGTTTCGCTACGACCATGATTGCGGTGGCTGTCTCCATGGGCGACCGCGCGCCATCGTGCACGCGCTTGAGCACGGCGGCCGCGCGTATAGCCCCCTGACGAGATCGGTTCTCATTGCAATAAGCAATCAAGTCGGCAACGGTATACCTCTGCCCCATCTCGATGTAATCGTCTGTCGACAGATGATTCAAATGGTATCGGGCGCAGATTTCGTAGCCATATTCCAGCTGCTCGGGCTCGCTCATCCACGAACCCGCTTGGACAAAGCACATGGCCTCATCAACCACCAGAAGGCCCTCTGCCACCTCGATAAGATGGCCTGGAGCTACCGGCGCCCCAAACACGTGGCACCTAAATCCAGCCGGCGTCGAGCGCTCAAAATCGAAGTTGACGAGCGTGTCGATATGATCGAGCTCTTCTCGTGGAATACCAATCGAGACCAGATAGTCGGTAACGATCCCAACTGCCGTTGAAGCCCTCAGCCCCTTGGCATCGAGCCCCAATTTGGGCAGGTCCGCAGTCGGTTCCGCCTCGTTAGCAAGCGGGTCCTCATCGTATAGGCTGCTTGCTCGCGAGAGCGGCTCGGACGGGCGCGCCACGTTGTGGTACAGCCAGGCAGTCTTATGGGACAGGACGATCGGCAGGTCCATGAGCCCTCCAATGGAGTCGGATAACCAACCTTATTCCCCTGCCCACGGGTCCGCACACCTTCGCGCGCAAGAAAGCGATTCCACCCGGTCGAGTGGCAGAAAAACCATCACAACATTCGATGCTTTTCCCGTTTTTGGCAAAAAACGTCGAATGTTGTGATGGTTTGAGTCGAGGTGAGGGGCACGGAGGGATCAAAGCATCGTGCTCGAACGGGTTAATCCAGCTCTTTTAAGCCATGCGCCAGCTGCCAGTACTCGCCGTGCTGGGCGAGCAGCTCTTCGTGCGTGCCGCGCTCGATGATGCGGCCGTGTTCGAGGACCATGATGGCGTCGGCATCGCGGACGGTGGACAGGCGATGCGCGATCATAAAGGTGGTGCGTCCGCGCATGATGCGGTCCATACCGCGCTCGATGAGCTTTTCGGTACGCGTGTCGATGGAACTCGTGGCCTCGTCCAGGATGAGCACCGGCGGATCGGCGACGGCCACGCGCGCGATGGCGAGCAGCTGACGCTGACCCTGCGACAGGTTGGCGCCGTCGGCCGTGACCGGTGTGTCGTAGCCCCGCGGCAGGCGGCGGATAAACGAGTCGGCGCAGGCGGCCTCGGCAGCGGCGCGCACCTCCTCGTCGGTCGCGTCGAGCTTGCCAAAGCGGATGTTCTGCGCAATGGTGCCGCTAAACAGGTGCGTGTCCTGCAGCACAATGCCGAGCGACCCGCGCAGGCTGGCCTTGGCAATGTGCTTGACGTCGATGCCGTCGTACGTGATCTCGCCGTCATCGACCTCGTAGAAGCGGTTGATGAGGTTGGTAATGGTCGTCTTGCCGGCGCCCGTGGAGCCCACAAACGCAATCTTTTGCCCCGGCTTGGCAAACAGGTTGAGGTCCGTGAGCACGCGGGCGCCCGGCACGTAGGAAAAGTCCACGGCATGGAAGCGCACGTCGCCGGCAAGCGGAACCAAGCCGCACGTGAGCTCGGTGCCGTCGGCGGCCACCGCGCGGCCCGACTCATCAACGGCTGCCACGTCATGCAGGTGCCCGTAGACGCCCACGCCCTGGCCCTCGGGAATTTTCCACGCCCACGCGGCATCGCCCGTCTGCACCAGCTCCACGCAGCCCTCGTCCACCTCGGGCTCAAGGTCCATAGCCGCAAACAGGCGCTCGGCACCGGCCAACGCGTTGAGCAAGAAGTTGCCGAGCTGCGTAAACTGGTTGATGGGCATGGCGGCCTGGCGCACAAAGACCAGGTAGCTCGCGAGCGCACCTACGTCGGCGAGCCCCTTGATGCAGAGCATGCCGCCCGCCACGGCGACGATGGCATAGTTGACGTAGCCAATCACGACAGTCATGGGCACCATGGAGTTGGCATAGCTCACGGCGGCGGTGCCGGTGCGGCGAAGCTCGTCGTTGCGGCAGGCAAAGCCGGCGACATTCGCCGCCTCACGGTTAAAGACCTTGATGACCTTTTGGCCCGAGACCATTTCTTCGATATATCCGTCCAGATCGCCAAGCGATGCCTGCTGGGCGGCAAAGAAACGCTTAGAGCGCGCGCCCGAGTAGCGCGCATACAGCACAATGGCCGCATCGCACACGAGTGTGATAATCGTGAGCTGCCAGTTAAGGATGATGAGCATGGCCGTGGTGCCCACAACCTGAATGGCGGCCTGAATCACGTTGGCAAAGCTGTTGTTAAGCGCCTCGGAGACGGTGTCGACGTCGTTGGTGAAAAAACTCATGATGTCGCCCGAGCGCGTGCCGTCAAAATAACTGAGCGGCAGCGTCTGGATGTGCGCGAACAGGTCGCGGCGAATATCGGACACCACGTGTTGGGCCGCGCGCACCATGATCTGTGAGTAGCCCAGGGCCGAGAGCACGCCCGCGGCGTAGATGATCGCCGTCAGGATGACCTGCTTGGCGAGCAGTTCCTCCCCGCCCGTGGCCAAACCGTTAACGATGGGGCGCACCATGTAGGTGCCGGCGAGGCTCGCGATGGCGGCAACGGAGGCGAGCACGCCCACCGCGAGCAACGAGAACTTGGCATGCCCCATGTAGGAGAGCAGGCGGCGCACGGTGCGCTTGAGGTCGGCCGGGCGTGCTTGGGCTGCGGTCTTAGGCATGGCGCTCACCCCCTTCCAAGGGCGATCCTCCGGGGACGGAGGAAAACGGATCATTCGCGCAACCATCGTCGCTGCCGTCGCCGGCGTCCGCGTTCCCCGCAAACTCCATCTGCGAGGCGTAAATCTCCTGGTAGATGTTGTCGCCCGCCAGCAGCTCCTCGTGCGTGCCCACGCCGTGGACACGACCGTCGTCCAACACCACAATGCGATCGGCATCCATGACGCTCGCGATACGCTGGGCGATGATGAGCACGGTCGTATCGGAAATCCGAGCGATGTGCTCTCGAATCTTTGCGTCGGTCGCCATATCGACCGCGCTGGTGGAGTCATCAAAAATGAGCACGCGCGGATGCTTGAGCAGCGTGCGCGCGATGCACAGGCGTTGCTTCTGGCCACCCGAAACACCAGCGCCGCCTTGGCCCAACTCGCCGTCCAGCCCGCCGATGCGATCAAGGAACTCGTCCACGCACGCCGCGCGGCAAGCCGCGAGGAGTTCATCGTCCGACGCCTGCGGATTGCCCCACTGCAGATTCTCGCGCACGGTGCCCGTAAACAGCACATTCTTTTGCAGCACAATGCCCACAGCGTCGCGCAAGGCGGCGAGGTCGTAGTCGCGCACGTCGCGTCCGCCCACAAGCACGGCGCCCTCGGCGGCGTCGTACAGGCGCGCAATCAGCTGCACAAGCGAGCTCTTGCCCGAACCCGTGCCGCCGAGGATGCCCACCGTCGAGCCGCTCTCGATGCGAAGGTCGATATGCTCGAGCACATCCTCGGCAGCATCCGCGCGGTATTTAAAGGAAACGTCGCGAAACTCGATACTGCCGTCCGCTGGCGCCGCAATCGCGAGGTCTCCCGCGGGGTTGGCGATAAAGGGCTCCTCATCGAGCACCTCGGCGATACGGCCCACACTCGTAAGAGCGCGCGTGAGCAGCAAAAACACGTTGGAAATCATCATGAGCGAGTTCATGATCAGCAGCACGTAGCTCATAAAGCCCGTGAGCGAGCCCACGCCCAGCTTGCCGGCGAGAATCATGCGGCCGCCAATCCACAGGATGGAGAGCGCAGCCACGTACATCGACAGCTGAAACACCGGCAGGTTGAGCACCGCGTTGCCAAAGGTCTTCGTCGCAGTGCGCGCGAGCTCGGTATTGACGGTGTCGAACTTGGCCTCCTCGTGCTCGGTACGAACGTAGGCCTTGACGGCACGCACGGCGGTGAGGTCTTCCTGTACCACGCCGTTGAGGTGGTCCATCGAGGTCTGGAGTTGGCGGTAGAGCGGGCTCACGCGATAGGTGATGGCGCCCAGTACGATTGCCAGCACGGGCAAGATGATCGCAAAGACGGTGGCGAGCGGGCGCGACAGCATCAGCGCGTAGATAAGGCCGACGATAAGCGTCACCGGGCCGCGCACCATAGGGCGAAAGCCGTTGCCCACAGCATTTTGGATAACGGTGATGTCCGTGGTCATGCGGGTGACGAACGAGCTGGCGTCGTAGTTGTCCAGGTTACCAAAAGCGAGCGTCTGAATCTTTTTGTACTCGGCCTCGCGCAGGTTAGCGCCTAGGCCCGAGGCAACGCGGGCGGACGTGCGGGCATAACCCAAGCCCAGTACCAGCGAAAGCGCAGCGCACACCAACATGTACGCGCCCTGCAGCAGCATGTAGTTGATATCACCCGCAGGCACGCCCACATCGATGATGTTGGCCATGATGACCGGGATAAACAGCTCGAGCACCGTCTCGACCGACACAAAGAACACGCCGAGGATGGCATCGCGACGGTATGCCCCTAGATAGGAAAACAGTATTTTGAGATTGCGCACGCAGGTTCAACCCCCATCAAACGTTGTTCGCAAACGCACGTATTATTGCGCGCCGAATAATGGTGTCAAGTATTCCGAAATCGTTTTCTGCAAGGTTAGCGCCGGCGGCGAGTTCTCGTGATGTGTGTCCATATTCACTCGGAATAATGGTGCGCGAGACTTTTTCGCTCCGGCGTCATCACAAACCTTGACTCTACAATCGTTGTAGGGTTTTCACTACACTGGTACGTAAACAAACCCAGCCAGAAAGCCCCGCCCATGGAACACGACCTCACACGCGGCAATGTCCTTAAGACCATCGCAGTCTTTGCCCTGCCCTATATGCTCTCGTACTTTTTGCAGATGCTCTACGGCATGGCCGACCTGTACATGATGGGGCAGTTTAGCGGCGCCGCCGGCATCACCGCCGTGGGCAATGGCGCGCAGACGCTCTATATCATTACCGTGACGCTCGTGGGCCTGGCCATGGGCACGACGGTCATCGTCGGCCACGCCGTGGGCTCGCGCCGGTTTGACCGCGCCGAGACCGCCATCGGCAACACCATCACGCTCTTTATGGGTGTCTCGGTGGTGCTGGCCGCTATCCTGCTCGCACTGTGCCCGCAGATCGTGGCGCTCATTGGCACGCCGGCCGAGGCAGTCGAAGGAACCGCCGCCTACCTGCGTATCTGCTTTGTCGGCATTCCGTTTATCGCCGCGTACAACATTCTCTCGGCCATCTTTCGCGGGCTGGGCGATTCGCGCTCGCCTATGTACGTGATCGGCGTGGCGTGCATCATCAACATCGCGCTCGATTTTCTATTTATCGGCCACATGGGGCTCGGCCCCGTGGGCGCGGCGCTCGGCACGGTGACCGCGCAGACAGCCAGCGTTGCCCTCGCGCTCGTGTGGCTCAAGAGCCGTCGCACGAACATCCACGTTAAGCGCAGCGACCTGCGCCCCCAGCCCGAGGTGCTCGGCAGCATTCTTAAGATCGGCGTGCCCGTGGCCGTGCAGGACGGCTGCATCCAGGTGGCGTTTATGTTCATCACCGTCATTGCCAACCACCGAGGGCTCGTCGACGCCGCCGCCGTGGGCCTGGTCGAAAAGATGATCAGCTTTTTGTTCATTGTGCCGAGTTCCATGGGCGCTACCGTCAGTGCGCTCACGGCGCAAAACGCCGGCGCGGGCAAGGGCGACCGTGCACGTCAGGTGCTCAAGGATGCCATGACCATCTCGGTAGTATACGGCTGCCTGATCACGGTGCTGATGTGGCTGGTGGCGCCGGCGTTTATCGGCTTTTTTGCCAAGGACGCCGCGGTAGTCGCGGCCGGCACCGGCTATATGCGCAGCTATATTTTCGATGCAATCTTTGCCGGCATCCACATTTGCTTTAGCGGCTTTTTTGCTGCATACGGCAAGAGCTACATCGGCTTTGCGCACAACGTGCTGGCCGTGGCGCTCATTCGCGTGCCGGGCGCGTGGCTGCTGTCGAACGCCTATTCCGATACGTTGTTTCCCATGGGCATCGCCTCGCCGTGCGGATCGATTTTGTCGGCGGTCATTTGCGTGATGGCATTTACCGTACTCAACCGCCGCGGAGCTTTTGACAAGTTGGCAGCGTAGCGGGGCAACGCGAGATTGCCCTGATCGACGACATCATCAGCGATGATCCCACAACATACGTGACGCAGATCACGGTGCCTGCATCGCTAGGCTAGACCGAGCCTCGTCTCCAGCTCGGTCAACGCCTCAAAAGCATCGCGAGACACACCTGCCAAGCGCTCACGTTCCGCAATGCGAATTCGCGCCATCAGGTGCTCTTTTGCCTGCCCTTGGGCGTGCTTCGTGCGCCCTTCCGCCTGCGAGCAATTGCGATTCTCTATATCCATTACGCCTCCGGCACCTGACCAGTCGCCAGGATCTGCTCGAGCGCATCCTCGTCCAGCACGGGCACGCCCAGCTGCTCGGCCTTGGTAAGCTTGGAGCCCGCTTTGGGGCCGGCGACCAGATAGCTCGTCTTCTTTGACACACTGCCCGAAACCTTGGCGCCGAGCACCTTGAGCGCCGCACCTGCCTCGTCGCGCGTGCGGTTGACGAGCGTACCGGTCAGCACGAAGGTCAGACCCGCGAGCGGCTGTGCGTCGGCGAGCTCGCCCGCCACGCCAGCGTCGGCTGCGGCTTGCGCATGCGCGGCGCCCAGGTCGACCTCGAGTGACAGACCCGCCTGACGCAGGCGCTCCAGCACGGCAAGGTTCTCGGGCACGGCAAGGAACTGCTTGACGCTCGCCGCAATCTTGGGACCGATACCCTCGCACTCGGCAATATCCTCTTCGCTTGCCAAGATGAGCTTGTCAATCGACAGGAATCGCTCGGCGATGACCTCGCCCACGCTCTTGCCCACGTGGCGGATGCCCAGGGCAAACAGCACGCGACCGAGCGGCTGGCTCTTGGACTTGTTGAGCTCGGCGATGATTTTCTCGGCCGTCTTGAGGCCCACCGGAATGGGGTCGCCCTTCTTGACGCCCTTTTTGCTGTTGGAGCTGGCATAGGTGCGCCCCGTGTCCAGCCCGGCGATGTCGTCAACCGTGAGCTGGTAGAAGTCTGCGACGTCGTGAATCAGCCCGGCGGCGATCATCTTGTCGACAATCTCGTCGCCTAGGCCGTCGACGTCCATGCAGCCGCGGCTCACCCAGTGAAGCAGTCGCTCCTTGAGCTGCGCGGGACAGTCGACGGAGACGCAGCGGTAAGCGACCTCGCCGTCCTCGTGGACCACGGGGCTGCCGCACACGGGGCAGACCTCGGGCATGTGCCAGTCGACCGAATCGGCCGGGCGCTTGTCGAGTACCGGGCCCACGACCTCCGGGATCACGTCACCCGCCTTGTGCACGATGATGGTGTCGCCCTCGCGCACGTTTTTGCGACGGATCTCGTCGATATTGTGCAGCGTGGCGCGCGCGATGGTGGAGCCGGCAACCGTCACCGGGTCGAACTCGGCGACCGGCGTGAGCACACCGGTGCGGCCCACCTGGATGCGAATTTCGCGCAGGACGGTCTGCTTTTCCTCGGGCGGGAACTTAAAGGCGATGGCCCAGCGCGGCGCGCGGGCGGTAAAGCCCAGGTCGAGCTGCTGCTGGAAGCTGTCCACCTTTACGACCACGCCGTCGATGTCGTAGTCCAGGTCACCGCGATGTTCGAGCGCCTGGGCACAGAACTCGTGGACCTCGGCCGGCGTGGCGCAACGAGCCACGTTGGGGTTGACGCTAAAGCCGGCGCTACGCAGCCAATCAAGGAACTCGCGCTGGCTGTGGACGTGCAGCGGGTCGGTATCGGCGATGGCGTAGATAAAGGTGGCCAGATCGCGGCGCGCCGTGACCTTGGGGTCTTTTTGGCGCAGGCTGCCGGCGGCGGCGTTGCGCGGGTTGGCGAAGGGGTCGCGGCCCTCGGCATCGGCCTCGTCGTTCAGGCGCACAAAGCTGCCCTTGGGCATATAGACCTCGCCGCGCACCTCAATGGTGCGCTCGCGGTCGGCGCCCATGTGGACAAGCGCTGGCTCGGACAGGTGCATGGGCACATCCTTGATGGTGCGCACGTTGAGCGACACGTCCTCGCCCGTGGTGCCATCGCCACGTGTGGCCGCACGTACGAAGGTGCCGTTTTGGTAGGTAAGGGCCACGCCCAGGCCGTCGATCTTGAGCTCGCAGGTATAGGTGACGCTACCGGCGCCGAGCGCATCCTCGGTGCGTTGGAGCCACGCGTCGAGCTCGTCCAGGTCCATGGCATCGTCCATGGAATACATGCGTGCCATGTGCGTGACCGGCGTAAACTGCTCGCTCACGTAGCCACCTACGCGCTGAGTATAGCTGTCGGGCGTCACCAGGTCGGGGTAGGTCGCCTCGATTTCCTGCAGCTCAACGAGCATTTTGTCAAAGGCGGCGTCCGTGATCTCGGGCGCATCGAGCATGTAGTAGCGATAGGCGTGGTAATCGAGCTCGTGGCGCAACTCGGCCGCACGCGCTGCCGCCTGGGCACGGGCGTCGACCGGTGCGGTGGCATCCGCGCTCGCGGGCGTTTCGGTATCGATGTCCACGCCGTCACCAAACAGGCTCGATTGCTCCATAGCGGCACTCCTTCGCTCGATTTCAAACGGATACTAGAGTACCACCGGTCGCAATGAGGCCGAATAGCGGTCTCGAACCGCACCGAATCGGCAGCCGCCAGACTGGAGTGGACAGTTAGTTCAGATACGTATAAATCCTAGAGCTGAATCAGGCACGAACACCCCTGTTTCAACTAATTTGGGCTCCTCGAGACCATGTAAACGTCCCGCTCTCCCTTCCAAACACCCATTCGAGCCCCATCCCAATCAAAAATTGCTCAAAACGCATCCCAAGCTGCCCCAGATTTATACGTATCTGAACTAACTGTCCAGACCATTCCGGACCAGGCCTCTTGTCAGCCCCAAGCGATCCGTTTTCCTCCGTCCCCAACGGATCAATAAGTAGAGAGGGGCTGTCCCGCGTTGATGGGACAGCCCCTCTGGCATCGGTATGTGCGATACGGCTCGTTAGTAACCCTGGCCGTAACCCTGGCCCTGCTGGCCCAGCAGCTCCTCCAGATACTGGCGCAGCTGCTCGTCGGTAATACCGCCGTTGCCGGTGTCGGTCGAACTGTCGTCCTGCTGCTGGTTCTGCAGCTCCTCGTCAGAGCCCAGCTCGACGGTGACCTTCTTCTCTTCCTTGCCGCGCATAAGCGTGATCTCGACCTTCTCGCCCACCTCGTGGCTGCGCAGTGCGATGATCAAGCCATCGGCGCTCGTGATCTCGTCGTCACCCAGCTTGGTGATGACGTCACCTTCTTGGATGCCGGCCTTGGCGGCGGGACCGTCCTCGACGACGCTTGCCACGTAGGCGCCGCTGTCGGTGCTCAGCTTGTTGGTACGGGCATTGAGCGCATTGACGCTCGAAAGCGTGGCGCCCATATACGGATGCACCGGCGTCTTGCCGTCGATGATCTGGTCGGCAATGTTCTTGGCGTAGTTAACCGGAATGGCAAAGCCCACGCCCGAGCTGGAGCCCGAATAGCTCTCGATGAGCGAGTTAATACCCACAAGCTCGCCATTGTCGTTGACGAGCGCGCCGCCGGAGTTGCCCGGGTTGATGGCGGCGTCGGTCTGGATCATGTTGGCATAGATGGTGTTACCGCTGGTAGAGCTCATGGCCGTGGAGCGGTAGAGCGCCGAGACGATACCGGTAGAGACAGACTGTTCGTTACCGAACGGCGAGCCGATCGCCATAACCCACTCGCCCACGTTGAGCTTGGAGGAGTCACCGATCTCGATCGGCGTGAGCTTGGAGGCGTCGGCATCCTTGAGCTTGATAACGGCTAGGTCGCTCGAGGCATCGTTGCCCACGAACTCGGCCTCGTAGGTGGTGCCGTCGTCCATGGTCACCACGTACTGGTCGTAGCCATCAACCACGTGGTTGTTGGTGAGGATGTGGCCCTCGGTATCGAGCACCACGCCCGAACCGACGCTGCCCGAACTATCCGACTCGTCGGCAGACTGCGAAAGCGAGCCATTCTGGCTGCCGCTCGAAGTGGCGGTGATGGAAACCACGGAGGGCAATGCCTTGGCAGAAACGGCCTCGGCCAACGTGGTGTCCTCGGAGTCGATGGTGATCTTTTGCGTCGACGAACCCGAAGCACCCGCCGTCACGGCATTCTTGCCGCCACCGATATCGAGCGTGCCGCTCATAATGAGCGCGATGACCAACAGGGCGCCGCAGGCGCAGCCGGCGAGCGCCGTAATGAAAATCGGCAGCTTTTTGGTCTTGGTCTTGACCACCGTGTGCTTGTTCACGACCTGTTGGCCGCCCAGCGGCTTGCCGGTCTGCGTGTCGTAAGCTTGCACGTAGGGAATGTTGCTACCGGCAGGCGTCGACTCCACCTGCACACGCGGCTGCTGCTGGGTCTCGCCAGCGTTGCCCGCATCCTGGGGACGCTGGGAATCGTTCTCGCTCATGGCTGCGATCCTTTCGTCAAATAACCAAAGGCCCGCCAAACATGTGGCGGGCCATCATTGTTCACGTTGAGTTGTACCCCAATATGCGGGCGCAAGTGTATGAGAACGCAATCTTTTAGGAAGGCTTAAGTTCTGCTGCAGGCCCGAAAGGAACCCGCACCTGCGGCAAAACCACCACAAAGGTGCCTGTCCCCTTTGTGGTGGAAATCTAGTCCTTAAACAGATAGCCCACACCGCGGACGGTGGTGATGTGCGCCGCGATCTGCGGGCCCACCTTGGAGCGGATGCGTCGGATGTGCACGTCGACGGTGCGCGTGCCGCCGCAGTACTCAAAGCCCCACACGCGGTGCAGCAGTACCTCGCGGCTGTAGGCACGGTTGGGATGCGTCGCCAAAAAGCTCAGCAGCGAGTACTCCATCAGCGTCAGGTCAATAGGCTCGTTATCGAGCGTTACCTGGTAGGTAGCCAGGTTGATCTCGAGGTTATCGATGTTGAGCACATCGTCGGCGGTGACGGTCTCCTCCTCGCCCATCAGACGCTGCGCACGAGCCTTAAGCTCGTTGGGCGTCGCCGTGGGGCACACAAAGTCGGCATGCGCGTGATTGGGCAGGCGCAGGGTGCCGAGCGCCTCATCGTCGACGATCACCAACATGGGGACGCCGCCACGATCGTCAAGCCACTTGGCAATCTGATCGATGCGGTCGCTGCGGATGCCATCGGAATCGAGAATCAGCAGGTCAAAGTCGTGCGCCGCAGTCGGCGAATCGGGGGTTGCCAGGCTCACCTCGACACCCAGGGTGGTCGTCAAGCTGCGGGCAAACTCGTGGAAGCGCGTCGTGCGCGCCATGAACAGGGCACTCTTTTCGGACATATCGGCCTCCAAAGAAATGAGCTCAATCGTACTGGAACAAGCCAGCGCGATTAGGAGTTCGCCAGGTAGTGCTTGATCTCCCACTCGGTGATCGTAGACTCAAACTTATGCCACTCGTCGCGCTTCTTTTTAAGGAAGAAGCTGTGGATGTGCTCGCCGAGGGCATCCTTCATAAACTGCGAGTCCTCAAACACGTCGAGCGCCTCTTTGAGCGAGCGCGGCAGCGGCGTGTAGCCGGCCTCGACCATCTGGCGGTCGGTAAGCTTGAGCGTCTCGGCCGTGGCCTCGGGCGGGAGCTCCAGCTTGCGCTCAATGCCGTCCAGACCAGCCGCCAGCGTGACGGCGTTGACCAGGTACGGGTTGGCCATGGGATCGGGACTGCGCAGCTCGATGCGCGTGGACAACTGCTTGCCGGGCTTGTAGACCGGGATGCGGACCATACTCGCGCGGTTGCGCAGGCCCCACGTGGCGTACTGCGGCACGGAGTCGCCACCCGTGGTGATGCGCTTGTACGAGTTGACCGTGGGGTTGGTGATGGCGCTGATCTCGCGCGCGTGCGCCAGGATGCCGGCCATGTAGTGCTTGGCGATGTCAGAGAGGTGGTACTTCTCGTCGTCCTCGCCCCAAAAGACGTTGTTGCCGTCGTGATCGAATAGCGACTGGCACAGGAACATAGCGCTGCCGTCCTCGCCCGCCAACGGCTTGGGCATAAAGGAGGCGTGGCAACCGCTCTCGTAGGCCTGCTGCTTAATGATGAGTTTGGCCGTGGTGATGGCGTCGGACATGCTCAGGGCCTCGGCGTGGCGCAGGCTCATGCCGTGCTGCGAGCGGCCGGCGGCGTGGAAGGTGTACTCCACGGGCACGGACATCTTCTCGAGCGTGAGGACCGTGTTGCGACGCAGGTCGCGGGCGGCATCGCTCACCGAAAGATCGAAGTAGCCCACGTTGTCGAGCGGCTCGGGGGTGTGCTCGTCGGGGAAGTAGTAGTACTCTAGCTCGGCGCCCACGTTAAGCAGATAGCCAGCCTTCTCGGCCTTGTGGAACATGCGGCGCAGGGCATCGCGCGGGTCCCCAGCGAAGGGCTTGCGGTCGGGAGTGCACACGTCGCAGAACACGCGGGCGACGCCGTTGTGGCTCGGGCGCCACGGCAAAATCTGGAAGGTCGAAGCATCGGGGAATGCGAGCATGTCGGCTTCCTCGGGCGTGGCAAAGCCCTCGATGGCGGAGCCGTCAAAGCCAATACCCTCCTCAAAAGCGACCTCGAGGTCCTCGGGGCTAATGGCAAAGTTCTTGAGGCGGCCGAGAATGTCGACAAACCACAGACGCACAAAGCGGATGTCACGCTGCTCTACGGAGCGGAGTACGTAATCGATGTTCTGCTGGTTCATGTCGCTCCCCTTTCTTTCGGGCGGGTTTCGACTGGTCTATATCGCAGATACTATCGCAGAAAAATGTTTCCGCAGGGTTAAAGCGTATCAAGCGCTCAAAAAACGTGCGCGAACAGGCAGTTGCGAACGAGCGGCTAGCGAGAGGTCGATGCGCGGTGTTCGATGTGGCCGGGGATCTCGATGCGTTTGGGCGCCAGCTTTGCGGCCTCGCCCACGGTGGTGGTAACGACGTCGATGCGCTCGGACAGGCGCTCGACTACGCGCTCGGCAATGGTGAGGGTGTCCTGCGCGGCCGTGGTGACGCCGCCAAAGAGCACATGGTTCCAGGGGTAGTCGTCAAACGTCGCGATCTTGAGCCCCGCCGGCAGCGAGGGACCAAGCTGCGCCAGCGCCTCGGTCAGACGCAGGAAAACCAGGCCGTTGACGGCGATAAGGCCGAGCCTTTTGCCCGCGTAGTCGCGGATGGTCTTGTCCAAACGGCCAACGCCCGTGGCGCCACCGTCGGCCAGGGTGACGACCTCGCCCGCAAGGCCGCGTCGCGAAAGCTCGTCGGCAAAGGCCTCGGCGCGCTCTCGACGCACGGGGCTATCGTCGCTTGCCTCGGTGAGCAGGCACAGACGCTCGCTGCCCGCAGCTGCCAAGGCGTCTACCAAGCCGGCGACCAGCTCACGGTTGTTAGATGTCACCAGGTCAACACCGCCGTCGGCAACGTCGCGGTCGAGCAGCACGACGGGCAGACGTCCCGCTGCCGCGGCGATCGCCTCGTCATTGCCTCCGCAGGTGTTGACGACCAAGCCGTCCACGCCGGCATCGATAAGTCTGGTGAGCGACTCCGCTTCCTTAGCGGGGTCGTTGCCGCTAATGGCCGTCATGAGCGAGCAGCCGCGCGCGGCGGCGCTGGCGGAAAGCCCTTCGAGCATGGCGCTCGAGAACGGGTTGGCGATGTCGGCCAGGATCACGCCGATGAGGTTGGTGCGTGAGCTGCGCAGATTGCGCGCGGCGGCACGCGGGCGATAGCCGGTGCGCTCGATAACCGCCGCGATGCGAGCACGGGTCTCCTCGGTCATTTGCCCGGGGCGGTTGTTGAGATAGCGCGAGACCGTGGCCGGGCTCACGCCCGCCTCGGCGGCAATGTCCTTGATTCTCATCTGCGCCATAGCGCACCCCGTTTCCCAATGTCGGCAGTCTGAGCCATTTTAGGCATTTTTTAAAAATCTCGGTTGCAAAACGCTGTAGGTGAGTATACTACAACTCGAAACGAAACCGATTTCGTAAACCGATTTCGGCGAGCGTTGGCACGCAGGTGCAAAGACGCACCCTACCGTCTTGGCACCTGCGTGCCAACGCCATATCAAAGGTGTACGCACGAGTAAAAGGAGCTGCGCGACCATGGGTAAAACGGTTCTTACCTTCGGCGAGATCATGATGAGACTCTCACCCAAAGACCACCTGCGTATTGAGCAGGCAACCGAGTTTGACGTCCGCTACGGCGGCGCCGAGGCCAACACTGCGCTTTCCCTGGCCTACCAGGGCGACAAGGCCGCTTACGTCTCCGTTGTCCCGGCCAACCGTCTGGGCGAGTGCGCGCTGCGCTCGCTGAAGGCCTACGGCGTCGACACCACGCGCGTCGTGCGTCAGGGCGACCGTCTTGGCTCCTATGTGTTTGAGGTCGGCGCCTCGCAGCGCGGCAACGGCTGCGTCTACGACCGCAAGTACTCTGCCATCAACATGGCCAAGCGCGACGTCTTTGACTGGGACGAGATCCTCAAGGGCATCGATGTCTTCTATTTCTCCGGCGTGACCCCCGCCGTCTCCGATGAGATGGCCGCCGCCTGCAAGGATGCGCTCGCCGCCTGCCGCGCCAAGGGCATCACCACCGTGTGTGACGTGAACTATCGCGGCAAGATGTGGTCGCCCGAGAAGTCGCAGGCCACCATGAAGGAGCTCCTGCCGCTCGTCGACATCTGCATCGCCAACGACGAGGACGCACCCGCCGGCCTCGGCATGACCTGCGTCTCCGGTTCCCTTGCCCACGGCATCGAGGAGCGCGACACCTATGTCGAGATGGCCCGTCAGATCTGCGCCGAGTACGGCTGCAAGAAGGTCGCCTCGGTCGTCCGCAACATCTCCTGCGTCGAGCGCTCCATCTGGATGGGCATGCTCTTTGACGCCGAGAGTGGCGAGCACTGGTTCTCCCCTGCTCACGACGTACACGTGCTCGAGGGCGTTGCCGCCGGCGACGCTTTCAACGCCGGCCTCGTCCATGCCCTCATCAACGACTTTGACCCGCAGGACGCCGTCAACTATGCGATTGCAGCCTCGATCCTCAAGCTCACCATCAAGGGCGATTCCAACTTGGTGACCGCAGGCGAGATCGCAGCCGTGGCATCCGCCGCCGACGGTGGCACCCGCGTCGCGCGCTAGTCCGTCTCCATTCCGCGGGCCGCAGCTTTCCAATCCCATACCCCTGCGGCCCGCTCCCCGATTCCTCCGGCCGGGCAAAACCACCAGTCCCATTCCGGTTTTGTCTGGCATTCCCTACATGACTGGTCGAGCAGCCGGTTTTGGAATTGCTTGAACCCCAAGCAGTGCCTCCGATAACCAATCCAAAATCGGCTCCTGACCAGCACATTTGGTAATCACGCGCCCATGCGCGCCACACATCGAAAGGAACATCATGTTCGATCAGTTCTACACCACGCTTGAGTCCCTGGGCATCGTGCCGGTCGTTGTGCTCGACAAGGTCGAGGACGCCGCCCCGCTCGCCCACGCTCTTATGGCAGCTGGCATGAAGTCCGCCGAGGTCACCTTCCGCACCGCCTGCGCCGCCGAGTGCATCGCCGCTATGGCCGAGGCCGAGCCCGAGATGTGCGTTGGCGCCGGCACTGTCCTGACCGTCGAGCAGGTTGAGCAGGCCCGCGCCGCCGGTGCCAAGTTCATCGTCTCCCCGGGTTACAACGAGGACGTCGTGAAGCATTGCATCGACATCGAGCTGCCCGTCCTTCCCGGCACCGTGACCCCCTCCGAGGTCACCGCAGCCGAGAACCTGGGCCTCAAGGTCACCAAGTTCTTCCCCGCGTCCCAGTATGGCGGCCTGAACACCATCAAGGCCCTCGCCGCTCCGTTTGTCGGTCACCGCTTTATGCCTACCGGCGGCGTGAGCACCGCCAACGTCGAGGAGTACTTGAGCTCCTCCGCCATCATCGCCTGCGGTGGCACCTGGATGGTCAAGCCGGCCCTGTTTGCCGACGGCGACTTCTCCAAGGTCGAGCAGATCGCCCGCGAGGCCATGGACGTCGTCAAGAAGGTCCGCGGCTAGGTTTAGCTCTCTATCGTGAAAGGGGGCGTGCCCTAGACCTCGCCCCCTTTCTTTTAAAGCGGCTCGGAAGCGCGCCGTTTCCGTCACGAACAAGAACCAAAACCGTCTTGTATGCTGATAGAACGTGACGGAAGCGACACGCCCCCGAGCCGCTTTGTATAATCAGCTGGCAGTCGCGCTCAACTGAGCCACTTCGGTAAAAGCCGAGCCATCAAAACAGCTGCGGCGCCGTCTGGAGGAATGGACCTTTGCTTCCGGTCTTTTCCTCCAAGCGGCACCGCATCTTTGTGCCCCGGTCACACCCCAACGCAGTTGCGGTGAAATAGGGACTGTTTGCGCCACCTAGGTCACAAAACAGTCCCTATTTCACCGCAACTTATATGGGGATTGATTAGATGAACGAGTCTTTGGACAGCTCAAAATAGTCGGGATGCAAGGCGATAACCGGACCTTGCTCTTCGGGCATCAGGTGCAGGTGCGTCTCTGCCAGATAGCTCGCCGCGTCGGTATCGCCCCTCTTAATGGCCTCGAGAATCCGGCGATGCTGCCGACGAATCGGCTCCCAATCCAAATCCTGCGACACCATACGCAACCAGTTATATCGCTCAAAATGCGTGTTGATGCTCTTCATCCAATCCCACAACATGTGACGACCGGCAATCTCAAAACATGTCTCATGGAACAGGTTATCCAGGTCAAAGAAACGGCGCGTTTCGCCATGGTCGAGCGACTCGGACTCGGTAAGAATCTGCTCAAGCCGCTGCTTTTGCTCGGGCGAGGCGGCCGAACAGCATTTAATTAGCACGCTTCTCTCGAGCTTCTCGCGCAAAAAGCAGGCGTTTTCGGCGCGTTCCATGCTGATCTTAGAGACGTAGGTGCCGCTTTTGGGACGCGTTTCCACCAGCTCCTGCTCACGCAAGCGCACAAAGGATTCGCGAATGGGCGTGCGCCCGATTCCCGTCTCCTTTTCCAGACCAATCGCCGAAAGACGCGTGCCGGGCCTGAGCTCGGCATAGATGATCTTGGAGCGCAATGCGTTGTACGCCTGGTCTTGCAGGCTCTGATAATGCTGGTGCTGTTCCATAAAGCCCTCGGATGAAGCTCACGGTTTGTCGAATTTCACCATGCAATACTATCGCATCCCCCGCCCCATCATAAGTTGCGGTGGAATAGTTCCTGTTCAAGGCCTTCAGCAGCAAAAACAGGAACTATTCCACCGCAACTACAGCCAACGAGTTGTTGCGATTAGGTGAACGTTCACCTTTTTATTGTTTTTCTCTTCGCAAATAAAATCCCGTGCGTATACTTAGGCTCAAACGAAACCGATTTCGTTGAGCGTGGGCAATAGGATGTTAAGACACACCCTACCATCTTGGCATCTTATCGCCCACGCAATGCCATTTGCTTTCTTCCCGTCTCGTTGGACCTTTAGTCCCATTCCGGCACAGCGAGACACTTCCTAGACGACTGACCGTGGGGCCGGCTTTTCTGCTTTTGCAGCAGTGCCTCCGATAACCCTCTTTTGCCGGCCCGGGTCAGCTTTTTCACACAACCGAAAGGACGGGTAGCAACATGCGACCGCTCATCATCATGCATGGCGAGAACATCGACTGGTGCCATACCGTCATTAGAATGCTGATGTATCTTGTGGGCGTTGCAGTACTGGCACTCGGTATGAGTCTCCAGACGGCATCCGGCCTGGGCGTCGCCGCGCTCACGTGCTTTGCCACAACCCTATCCATGCTCACTGGCAAGACGCTCGGCTTTTGGATCACCGCAACCTACGTCGCCTACATCGTGGCGCAATTAGCCATCTTGCGAAGCGAGTTCCAGCCGCGCATCCTGCTCGAGTTGTTCTTCTCAACGCTGATTGGCGGCTTGACCGACCTCTTCATAGCGGTCAACCCACTGCATCCCACGGCACTCCCCACACAGATTGCGACCATGCTGCTCTCCCTCGCTGTCACCGCATTTGGCGTAAGTCTCGTCGTCAACATGGGCGTTGTCCCCAACGCGCCCGACGGCTTGGTGCAAGTCATTGCCGAAAAGCTTAAACGCCGCTTTGGTGACGTAAAAGTCGTGTTTGACTGCTCACATGTCGCCGCCTCGCTCGCGTTGTCGCTGATCCTTATGTACAACCTGGGCGGCTTTGGCGTCACGACCGCCATCTCGGCACTGTTCCTGGGCCATGTCATCAACGTCGCCAACAAGCTGTTCGCCCAGCGCTTTGTGCGCGGGCATTCGGGAAATAGCACCACCGTAAGAACCCGCAAACAGCGCTATACGTTGCTATATCTCACTATACTTTGCTATATCTTGCTATACTTTGCTATATCTTGCTATATCTTGAGCAAAGGTGGCTCACATGCAAACAAACCCTTTTAAGCCCACAGCAGGTAAAACACCTCCCACGATTATCGGCCGCGAAGATGTACTTGAAGAATTCAGTGAAGGCCTCACCAACGGGCCTGGTGCCCCTGGGCGCCTAATGCGCATAGCCGGCGTCCGTGGAACGGGCAAGACGGTCCTCCTTGACGAGTGCTCACGTTTGGCGCAAAGCCGTGGCTGGACGGTCATAAAAGAGGTCGCAACCGAGGGACTTTGCCAGCGCATTCTCGAACAGCTGCAGCCCAAATTCCAGGCCAAACACGCCAGATTTGATCCCACCGTAGCTGGCATATCCATCGGCAGCATAGATATTGAGCGAATCGGCCCATCGCTACGCGACGCCATGAGACAGACAATAACCAAGAATGGAAATGGCCTGCTCATCACTCTCGACGAGGTTCAAGACGCAGAGCTCGATGAGGTCCGAACGCTCTCCATTGCGATTCAGCAGGTTATCGGCGAAGACCTTGATATCGCCTTTGTTTTTGCTGGGCTGCCTTCGATGATTGAAAGAATCATCAACGGAAAGACACTTACGTTTTTGCGCCGTGCCCTCCCCTTTGATCTGAAGGCTGTGGCAGTAACCGAAGTGTCGTACTCCCTCGAGGAAACCATTGAAGCGTCTGGCATGGAGTTGCAGCCAGGTATTGCCGGCCAACTTGCCGAGGCAACGCAAGGCTATCCTTTCATGATCCAACTCGTTGGATACTACGCATGGCAGTTGGCAAGACGCGCACATACAGCGATTATTGGAGAAGAAGAAGCCGAGCGCGGCATTGCAACGGCACGCGAACGCTTCTGCGCCATGGTGATTGAGCCCGCGCTACAGCGCATTCCGCCCACGTGCATCGCTTATCTGCTGAGCATGGCATCTTTGGGGCAGACGAGCTCGACCAGCATGGTTGCCGATGCCCTAAACAAAACGCCTCAACAGGTGAGTTCCGTCCGCAGCCGTCTGTTAAGAGAATCGATTATCGAGGCTCCCTCGTACGGCAAGGTCTCATTTGCCATCCCCTACATGCGCGACTACCTCTACGAGCACAAAGCCGAACTGGAAGTTGAACTGTAGAAACGGCAACTGCCCTGCAAGACGAAAACCGTTTTCGTACGGATTAAAGCAGACGTAAACGATTTTCGTCTTGATTTGCGTACGGAATTAAGACGTAAATTGCGCTTTCGTACGCTTATTACCAGACGCAAATTGTTTTCGTCCGGCCATGCGTCCCCAATCTAGACGAAAAGAGCCCCGAGCTCGTATTGAACTGCATCCCAATTCTTGGACGGGCGCCGATGCCCTGATTGGAGTGGGTATGATGAATTGGACACCTAGTTAAGAGCGAAAGGTGTTCAAGATG
>OLSL01001413.1_pt1 | contig 22081 bp, 23 predicted proteins | sample 1672511 | NCBI WGS metagenome assembly OLSL01 (sample SAMEA3136694, study PRJEB25190) | human gut metagenome | biome: human gut; feature: human-associated habitat; material: faeces | place: Austria | collected 2013
TGACTTTCGCATTACACCGCAGCACCTGTTGGAAAAATTGACGCCGCGGACGAAAGCAGTAATTCTATCCTATCCCAATAACCCCACTTGCGCCCTTGCGCCGGAGTGGTTCTATGACAAGCTCATTGCCTTTGCAAAGAAATACGACATCATTGTGATTCACGATAACGCTTACTCCGAGCTGGTGTATGACGGCGCTACCTGCGGCAGCTTCCTGAGCCATCCCGGCGCCATGGAGGTGGGCGTGGAGTTCAACTCTCTGTCCAAGACCTATGGCATGGCAGGCGCGCGGGTAGGCTTCTGCGTGGGCAATCCGGAGGTTGTGGGCAATCTCCGCACTCTGAAATCCAACCTGGATTTTGGCATTTTTCTGCCCATTCAGAAAGCAGCCATTGCGGCCATCACCGGCGACCAGAACTGTGTGGCAGAGGTGCGGGGCGCTTATGAGGCCCGGCGGAATTACCTGGTGGACGAGCTGGGAAAGCTGGGCTGGCACATCAAAAAGCCCGCAGGCACCATGTTCGTCTGGGCTAAGATTCCGGAAACCTATGCCACCAGCCAGGACTTCTGCATTGCACTGCTGGAGCGTGCAGGCGTATCGGTTACACCGGGCAGTGCCTTTGGCGCGCTGGGCGAGGGCTATGTACGGTTTGCACTGGTTCGCACCCAGGAGGAAATGTCCCGGGCCTTTGCCCGGATCGCCGAAAGCGGCGTATTGGAGGGATAATCCATGAAAATTGGTGTCATTGGCACCGGCAACATGGGCGGCGCATTGATGGACGCTTTCTGCAAGGACGCAGAGAACACCATGATTGCATGCAACCACGGAAAAGAAAAGCTGGAGGCAGTTTGTAAGCGTACCGGCGCGGTTCCAATGCATTCGGCTGCGGCAGTGGCGCGGAATTGTGACTTGCTGCTTCTTGCAGTGAAGCCCATTGTGATGCCGGACATTTTGCGTGAGATTGCACCGGTTATTACGAAGGATCAGATCATCGTGTCCATCGCTGTGGGACTGACCATTCAGTCGTATCTTGACGTACTGGGCGAGGACAAAAAGGTGGTTCGCGCCATGCCAAACACCCCCGCGGCAGTACAGGCGGGTATGACGGCATTTACCTTTGGTGAGAATGTAACGGCGGAAGAACAGGAGAAGGTATTGAAGCTGTTTTCTCTGGCGGGCGGAACGTCCGTTTTGCCCGAGCGGCTGATGAATGCAGTGTCGGCGCTCACCGGCAGCAGTCCGGCCTATGTGTATATGTTCATTGAGGCCATGGGTGATGCAGGCTGCTATGCGGGCATTCCCCGTCAGCAGGCCTATGAATTGGCGGCGCAGGCAGTGCTGGGTTCGGCAAAGATGGTGCTGGAATCCGGAAAGCATCCCGCCCAGCTCAAGGATGAGGTTTGCTCTCCCGGCGGCACCACCATTCGTGCGGTGGCGCAGCTGGAGAAGGATGGTATGCGCAGTGCGGTGATCGAGGCGATTCGCAGTTGCGTGGATGCAGCGGGAAAATAAACAATCAAGCAAACGAGCAGAGGACAGCTTTGTACTGCCCTCTGCTTTTTATAGAATGTTGAACAAATACGGCTGCTCCATCCGTCCCAGGTGCCGGAGATTGGCGGCAAGCTCTCTGGCCCGGAGCAAAAATTCTCCCTGATCCTTTTGCCGGCAGGCCTCCTGGAGCACCGGATACAGAATCCCCACATCGTCGGACTCGGTATGCCTTAGCGCCATACCGAAAAAGCCCTCGTGCCGGTTCCACAGCCGGAAGGAATGGTTCACGGTCTCCACGGCGGCGTCATAATCCCCCAGCATCACCTGGGTTTCCGCGGCCTCCAGCAGGGATGCGGAGGTGTTGCAGAGATCGTCCACCCGCCAGGCGGTGAACCAGCAAAAGCCTGTAATCACCAGCAAAATCCCCAGAGCAGAGTATAGTTTCTTCATACCGTATCCGCCTTTCGCACGATCTGCACCGTTCCGCCTGCGGTGCCGGTCATCCAGAATACCTCGTCCCGGGTGACCTTTTGCCGGGCAAGCTCTGTGTCCAGCCAGCCGAGATTTTTGCCGATGAACGTCAGATTATCCTCCAGAATACGCCCGTTGCAGATGAGATTCACGGCGAATTCCTGATTCTGCGCCTTTTTTCCGGCATCCTGCGGGGTCAGCGGGGCATACTGAGGGTAGAGGAACGTGGTCAGTTGACCGTTTGTTTCCAGCACCGCATACTGCACCAGGCTGGCATCCAGAATCCCAGCCTGACGGAGGCAGAAGTTCAGCTCGTCAATGGTTAGCCGGTTTTTTGCCATGGCAGTCTGGTCGATTACGCCTTCCCGGATGATAAACACCGGCTTCCCGCACAAAAACGCCCGGAACCGCACGGAATGCATACTCCATTCCGAGGCTGCCAGCTCCAGCGCCAGCAGCGTTAAAATGGGAATTACGCCGGACAAAAGGGGAATGCCGATATCCTGCATGGGCACCGCCGCCAGATCGGAAATCAAAATGGCCACGACCAGCTCCGACGGCTCCAATTCGCCTACCTGACGCTTTCCCAGCACCCGCAGCGTCAGCACGATCACGAGATATAAGATAATGGTTCTCAAAAACGAAATAAACATCCAATTCACCCGAACTCAGTGTGCGCCGAGGCGGGTAATTTCATGCACGACCCGGAAAAATCAAAAAAAGATCGGGGGAAAATACAGACGGATGGTTGACAAATGGCTGATTCGTGTTAAAATGAAGAGGAATATGCAAAGGCAATGACGGAAAGAAGCATGGCCGTCCCAGCCTAGCGACCGGAGGACAGTGAAAGCTCCGGCACGGGAATCCATGCAGGCCACTCCTGAGCTGACCGGAAAACCGGTACGTTCGTCCCCGTTAAGGCGTCTGAGGTGTCTTTTCTTGAGACAAATCAGGGTGGTACCGCGTGAGCTTGACTCCCGCCCCTGTTTCTGGGGGCGGGTTTATTTTTTTACGTGGGCCTTTGGTCATTGCTTAAAATATGGAGGAATTTGTATGAAAAAATTTGGCGTTAACGAGCTTCGTGAGATGTTCCTGTCTTTCTTTGAGACCAAGGGCCATCTCCGCCTGCCCAGCTTTTCCCTGATCCCGCAGAACGATCCGTCTCTGCTGCTCATCAACTCCGGTATGGCGCCCATGAAGCCCTTCTTCACCGGCGATCAGGAGCCCCCCCGTCACCGTGTTACCACCTGCCAGAAGTGCATCCGCACCGGCGACATCGAGAACATCGGCCACACCGCCCGTCACGGCACCTATTTTGAGATGCTGGGCAACTTCTCCTTCGGCGATTACTTCAAGAACGAGGCCATTCACTGGGCCTGGGAGTTCCTGACCTCTCCCGAGTGGGTGGGCCTGGACCCCAACCGCCTGTATCCTTCCGTGTTTGCAGGCAATGAGACCACTCCTGCCGACGATGAGGCTTACCGCATCTGGAACGAGGAAATCGGCGTTCCCAAGGATCATATCTTTAAGTTCGGCAAGGAAGATAACTTCTGGGAGCACGGCTCCGGTCCCTGCGGCCCCTGCTCCGAGATTTACTATGACCGCGGCGAGAAGTACGGCTGCGGCAAGCCCGGCTGCACCGTGGGCTGCGACTGCGACCGGTATATGGAAGTCTGGAACGTGGTGTTCTCCCAGTTCAACAATGACGGTCAGGGCCACTACACCGAGCTGGTGCAGAAGAACATCGATACCGGCATGGGCCTGGAGCGTCTGGCTGTGGTTTGCCAGGACGTGGACAGCCTGTTCGATGTGGATACCGTCATGAACATCACCAACAAGGTCACTGAGATTACCGGCGCCAGCTACGGTCAGAGCCACGAGAAGGACGTATCCCTCCGTGTGATCACCGACCATATTCGCTCCGCTACGTTTATGATTTGTGACGGCGTGCTGCCCTCCAACGAAGGCAGAGGCTATGTGCTCCGCCGTCTACTCCGTCGTGCCGCCCGCCATGGAAAGCTCCTGGGCGTCAATGAACCCTTCCTGTATAAGGTCTGCGATACTGTTGTCCACGAGAACGAGGGTCACTACCCCGAGCTCCTGGAGCGTCAGGCTTATATCACCAAGGTCATTCGCGTGGAGGAGGAAAACTTCAACAAGACCATTGATGCCGGCCTCCGGATCTACAACAGCATGATCGAGGAGCATAAGGCCAAGGGCGAGACCGTATTCTCCGGCGCCGATGCCTTTAAGCTCTATGACACCTATGGCTTCCCCATCGACCTGACCATCGAGATGGCCGGAGACGAGGGCATGACCGTGGATCAGGAGGGATTCCAGGCGCTCATGGAAGAGCAGCGCATCCGTGCCCGTAAGGCCCGTGAGGCGCTGGGTGACCTGGCATGGGCCGGTATTGACCTGGGCCTGGACGATGCCACTCCCACCACCTTCACCGGCTATGACGGCAAGCTGACGGCTGAGGGCAAGATCCTGGCCATCGTGACCGACGGCGAGCCCTGTTCCTCTATCCGTCAGGGCGAGGAAGGCATTGTGGTGCTGGATCAGACCCCCTTCTATGCCGAGATGGGCGGTCAGGCTCCCGACGAGGGCACCATTACCCTGGGCGAGAATGTCTTCACCGTGACCAATGTTCAGAAGGATAAGGCAGGCAAGTACCTCCACCACGGCAAGATGACCGCCGGTTCCCTGTCCGTTGAGGATACTGTTGTCGGTACCGTGGATCAGGAGCGCCGGGAAGCCATCTCCCGTGCCCATTCCGCAACCCACCTGCTCCAGGCAGCGCTTCAGAAGGTGCTGGGCGACCATGTGCATCAGGCCGGTTCGCTCAACATGCCGGATCATATCCGCTTTGACTTTACCCATTTCTCCGCCATCACCGAGGATGAGATCCAGGAGATCACCGAGTTTGTGAACGACGCGATCCTCGAGGGCCTGCCCATCACCACCATGGTTATGAGCATTGAGGAGGCCAAGAAAGAGGGCGCTATGGCGCTGTTCGGCGAGAAGTACGGCGACAGTGTCCGCGTGGTATCCATGGGCGATGTGTCCAAGGAACTGTGCGGTGGTACCCATCTCACCAACACCGCAAAGATCGGCTCCTTCACCGTGATCAGCGAGGGCTCCGTCGCTTCCGGTGTTCGCCGGATCGAAGCTCTGGTGGGCAAGGAGAACCTGCGGCTGGCTGCGGCGAACACCTTCCAGCTCCGGAAGGCAGCCAGTGTGATGAAGACCACCCCCCAGGAGGTTCTGACCCGCCTGGATCAGGTGGTTCGTGAGGGCAAGGAGCTCCGTCAGCAGCTGGATCAGATGCAGAGCAAGCTCCTGGCCAGCGATGCAGAGCGGTTCCTGTATGCCGCCAAAAAGGTGGAGGGACTGAACGTCATCACTACCACCCTGTCCTCCATGAGCGCCGGCGCTCTCAGAAAGATCGGCGATATGCTCCGGGAGAAGGACGAGAGCGTGGTTGCAGTTCTGTCCTCCGTTTCCGACGAGAAGATCACCTTTAACGCTGTCTGCGGTAAGAAGGCCGTGGCTGCCGGCATCAAGGCTGGCGACCTGATTCGCACCGTCACTGCCATCACCGGTGGTTCCGGCGGCGGCAAGCCTGACTCCGCAATGGGCGGCGGCAAGGATCCCCTGATGCTGGACAACGCCCTGGCAGTGGTTGATAATTTCGTTTCCGAGCACGTCAAGAAGTAAGGAGGCAAAATCATGGAAGACTGCATTTTCTGCAAAATCATGGCGGGCGAAATCCCCACCACCAAGGTTTATGAGGATGAACTCTGCTTTGCATTCAAGGACATTGAGCCGCTGGCACCCATGCATTTTTTGGTGATCCCCAAGCAGCACATTGCGTCTGCGGCGGAGATCGGCCCGGAGATGGCGCCTGTGGTGGGCCACATCTATGAGGTCATCGCCAAGCTCAGCCGCGAAATGGGCTTCTCCGAGGGCTTCCGGGTGGTCACCAACTGCGGTGCCGATGCGGGTCAGACCGTGCATCACCTGCATTTCCATGTGCTGGCCGGAAAGCAGCTGGGGAGCTTCAACTAATCGAGATTCTCCCAGCGTAAACAGATAAAACGATCCCCCGGGAATGGAGCAAATGCTTCGTTCCCGGGGGATTTTTCGTGATGGAGTTATTCGCCCTCGATGGCGGCAATGGCCTCGTCGGAGTAGCCGACAGACCGGAGATAATCGGCGCCCAGCCTGCGGTCTACAATCAGCGTTCCGTAGGCTACGTTCTGATAGGGCGTCCGTCCGGTGGCGCCTTCGTTGAGGATGCCCACGGCCCGGGCAAAGGTGGCGTAGTCGTCGGTAGGATCAGTACCTGCATGGCCCACCAGCAGACAGCCGATGGAGTTGGCCCAAACCTCGTCATCCGGAGAGTTTTCTTCCCGTCCACGGCGATGTACCTGAATGCTTTCGTTGTTGGAAACGTCGGCGTAGAACTCCGTGTCGTCATGGAACCGGATCACCCGATCGTCCCGTACCCGAAGCGCAGCATAGATGCCGTTATGGTTCACGGTATCAAAGGAATAGATGCCGGAGCAGAGGGTGGGCACGTCGGAGCCGTCGTTTTTCCAGGGGGAGAAGGGGTAGTCGGGGATGGTGCTGCAGCAGGTGCTGAGATAGAGAATCTCACCGTTTTGCACCACTACGCACATGGCGTCCTTTCGCTCAGCGGGGTCCTGGTTTTCACCGGCACCCTCGAACAGAAAGACCATAAGGCCGTCCTTCTGAGCCTGATCCAGGCACGCGGAGTATTCGGAGTTGATGAGACGCAGGGCCTGAACGGCGGTGCTGTCATCGGAAAGATTGTACTGCTCCATGGCAGCGGAGATGGTGGCGGAGGAAATCAGCGCATCTACCAGCGGCGCATCATTGCTGTTGAGGACATCGGTGCTCCCGGTATTGCCGTCGTCTGTGGATGCGGCAACGGCACCGGTGGTAACTGGCCCAGCAGCCGTAATACCCCATTCGCCGGAAGCGGCGGAATCCTCGGGCGGAAGCTCCACGGCGTCGACGGTGCAGCCTGTAAATAGAAGCAAACTCCCTGCCAGTAGACAGAGAATCAGGAGAAATGCAAGGGTTCGATTAGTCTGCGCCATGAAGGGATTCCTCCTGGGCAGTGGAATAAAATACAGTCATATAGCGTCCTTTCTAATGGATTTGTTTTCGCTTTTCTTAGCATTTATAGGTCAATTCTTCGAAAATGTCAAGAGAATCAAGTGAATTTTTCGCAAATCTTCGCTTTTTCGTCCCAATTATGCGAAAATCTGCCCCAAAACAACGATCAGCAGAACCTCCGGAGAGATCCTGCTGATCGGCAGATTAAATCTTCTTTTTGAGCATATTGCGGGCACAGCTGACCGCGTCCTCGGGGATATCCTTGTCGGAATAGCGGGCCTCGTTGTAGTATTCCATAAACTGCGCGGCTTCGGTATCGCTGGAAAAATCGCGGCTTTGCAGCTCGTTGGGGGTGAGTGCCGCGGCACCGGGATTCTGGGCCGAGCGCTTCTTGAGAATTTGCTGGAACGCAAAGCGCAGCTTCATGCGATTGTCCGGAAAATCCTCCAGTTTTTGCGGACGCTCCCGGAGCTTGCGGAGGGCCTTTTTCATGCGGGCCCGGGTGTCGGCCAGCATCTCCTTGGTGTTGAACAGGTTCTCGGTTTCGTCCACGTAGTCCTCCTCGGCCACGGGAGCGAACCGATCCCGGAAGTTCCGGAGAAAGCCCGGCAGACGCACGCCCTTCTCCCGGAGCTTCATCATCAGCCGATAAAGGGCGTAGATGACCACCAGTACGACTACCACAAAGGCGATGATCTCCACCATGGTGGTGACCCAACCGGCTTCTCCCTTGGGCTCAGCGTTGAGAATGCTGTCCTCGGCCACGGACTGCTCGGCCTGATCCACAGTGCTGTCCACCAGAACTCTGCGGTGGAACTTACTGGAGAGCAGGGCGAAGAAGGCAATCAGCGCATTAATGACGTGGGAAAATGCACCCGAGAACAGGCTGAAAATCGGATAGATGTTGGAGATAAATGCGGCCACGATGATAAATCCGGTGACCAGCAGGAAATTTCCCATCTGCATACCCGCAGGATAGCGAACCCGGCGGTCACTGCTGGTGCGGTGCAGGCTCTTCCGAAGGCCCTTGGAGCTGAATGCAAACAGGCTCAGCAGGAAGAACGCAATGGACACCACGGACAGCAGCCGGGCCACGGAATTGTTCCACTGGAGGCCGGTGCAGATGATGAGCACCAGCACGTGGAGCAGAATTCCGGTGATCGCCATGGGCGCATAAATGGCATAGCCCGCTTTCCGTGCCGAGAAGAAAAAGAATCCCGAGAAAAACAGCGTAAGCAGCGCCATGAGCACGCGAATCAGCACACCGGCAGGGGAGAGGAGCACTGCGAGGATCACAGCGATGACTGTCCCGCCAATGCACAGCCCCATGGAAACCCCCATGGGCTTTGTCATGGATACTCGGCCAAGGATATAGCCGATTCCGGCCAGACAGGGGATCAGGCAGCAGCGATACAGCGGAAAGCCGCACAGCTGCTCCACCAATACCCCCAGAGGAATCACAAACAGCAGGGCCATCAACAGATTGATGCACTCAAACAGCAGCCGCTGCATCGACGTTTTCTTCAAAACGGATGGCCTCCCTTCTGAGCGTGATATGGGTCACGGAATTGCCTTTTCGACGGAGCTCCTGGGCGCGGTTGTCCAGGGAGCTGTTCCAGAAGGTAGAAAAGATCAGAATATCCGTTTCGGAGGTGTCGTTTTCCACCAGCTTTTCGATGGTGGCGTAGATGGATTCGTGCTCTTTGAATTGCAGTCCTGCCAGCACCTCGAGAATCCGGTTCATCTGGGCGGCATTGCAGGCGGGCTCCAGGTCGATGGTCACATCCGGGGCATAGGAAATGGACGCATTGGAGTACAGGCCCACCTCCATATTGTTCACAATTGCCCAGTTGCAGAGGGTGGCCACCGTGCGGATGCCGTATTCCATCTCCTCCATTTGCTTTTCCGACAGCTGGCCCCAGAAATTGTCCTCGGGGTCGATGTTAAAGACCATCAGCAGCCGGGGGAAGACGGTATAGTCGTGGGTTTTCACCTGGAGAGAGCCGGTTCGGGCGGAAGCACGCCAATGGATGTCCTTCCGGCTGTCGCCGATCTGATAGCCCCGGATGCCGTTGATTAAAATGGGGTCCGGGAAAATCCAGCGGCGAACGGACACATCGCCCTGCCAGCGAAGGGCCTCGTCCGGCAGCGCATCCTCGCCCAAGAGACTGGGATAGACGAACAGCTTGGCATCGGAATGGGCCTCCTGGCTGACGGAATTCAGGCCGAACAGGTCGCCTGCGGTCAGCGTGGTAATGGACAGGTCATAATAGCCCCGGCGAATGCACTTGACGTTATAGCGCCGGGTAATTCGGCTGTAGGGCCGCAGATAGAATACACTGCGGTGGAACCGGTCGTCCATGATCTCTAAATTCTCCTGAGAACGGAACCGGAGCCAGGGGGACAGCTTGGATTCCACCCGGAGCCAGGGCAGGGGCGTGAGCTTGCGGTTGGCAATGAGCTCTTGCAGCTCCAGGGATTCCCCCTCGAATACCGCATGCTTGGTCAGCTTCCGCTCATAATGGAGATGACGGAAGGCAACCTTGCTGAAAAATTTCGATTGCAGAATTGCCAGAATGCCGACAATTACAATCAGCCAAATGGCAGCAGTCATAGTCCCATCACCTGACCTTACAGCTTCTGGGTGGTGGATTCGGTGGGGGCAGGGATGGTGCCAAGAAGCCGAGAGATGATCTCAGAGGCCTTATTGGCGGAGTTGTATTTCACCTTGAGAATCAGACGATGGGCGAATACAGGCACAGCCAGGGCCTTGACATCGTCCGGCAGCACATAATCCCGGCCATGAATGGCGGCGTAGGCCTGGCAAGCACGGAGCATGGACAGCATACCGCGGGTAGAAACGCCCAGCTCCACATCGTCGTTCTTACGGGTGGCCTCTACCAGCGCAACGATGTACTCTTTAATGGGATCGGACACCAGCACGCCGGAAATGGCGGACTGAATGGCGGTGATCTCCTCGCCGGTGGCAACCGCGTCCAGCTGCACCAGGGGAGAACCGTTGATGTAGTTCGTGAGGATATCCACAGACTCCTGAGTGGAGGGATAACCCAGCGTCAGACGAACCAGAAAACGGTCCAGCTGTGCCTCAGGCAGCGCGAACGTACCGGAGGATTCCACGGGGTTCTGAGTTGCAATGACGAAGAAGGGTGCGCCCAGGGGCTTGGTTTCGCCGTCTACGGTGATCTGCTTTTCCTCCATGCATTCCAGCAGCGCTGACTGTGTACGGGGCGTGGTACGGTTGATCTCGTCGGCCAGCAGAATGTTGGTGAAGGCGGGGCCGGGCTGGAAGTCAAACTCGCCGGTCTTCTGATTGTAGACGCTGAGGCCCGTAATATCGGAGGGCAGCAGGTCGGCGGTGAACTGGATGCGCTTAAAGTCGCACTGAATGGACTTTGCCAGAGACTTTGCCAGAACGGTTTTGCCGGTGCCGGGCACGTCATCCAGCAGGGCATGGCCGCCTGCAAACAGGCTGACCAGAATCAGGTCGATTTCGTCCTTCTTGCCGATGAGGACACGGCTGATGTTGTCGTTGATCTTCTGCGCATATGCGCCAATTTCTTTGATCTCCATGATAGACTCCAATCCCCAGCATGGCTGGCTAAAATACCTGACAAAACCACGGGATATGTCAGAATGGTTTGTAGACATTATACACAAAAACAATTTGGAATGCAAATGGTTCGAGGGGCGAAATGTGAAGATCCTGTGTGATTTCGGCAATTTCGTGTGTCTGATTTTATCCTAATGTGGCGATGTGTCCACGGTGTGTATCAGGCGCGTTTGGGCACAAAAAATCCCGTCTCGCAAAAGCGAAACGGGATTTTGGAAAAGCAGAATTACTTCAGCTCTGCGGTAGCGCCAGCTTCCTTCAGCTTCTCAACCATAGCCTCGGCGTCAGCCTTAGCAACAGCTTCCTTCACGTTAGCGGGAGCGCCGTCAACCATAGCCTTAGCTTCCTTCAGGCCCAGGCCGGTGAGCTCACGGACAACCTTGATAACAGCGATCTTGTTGGCGCCGACTTCCTTCAGAACGACGTCGAACTCGGTCTTCTCTTCCTCAGCGGGAGCAGCAGCAGCAGCGCCGGCAGCGGGAGCAGCGGCAGCAGCAGCGGAAACACCGAACTCCTCCTCCAGAGCGTGAACCAGCTCAGCCAGCTCCAGCACGGAGAGAGTCTTAACTTCTTCAATCATAGCAGTAATCTTTTCGCTAGCCATTGTAAATTCCTCCATTTATCAGATTATAATAAATTATTCTGCTGCAGCAGCAGCTTCGGGTGCCTCCTTCTGAAGCCGGATCTGATCCAGCACGAAGGCAAGGGAACTGATGGGAGCAAGCATGGTACCAAGAACCTGGGCAACCAGATCGTTCTTGGAGGTCAGCTCACCAAAGGCATTGAGCTCGTCAACGGAACAAATCTTTCCCTCAACGAAACCGCCCTTGATTGCCAGAATCTTATTCTTCTTGGCAAACTGGCTGACGATACGAGCAGGAGCGATGGGATCGCCGGTGGACACTGCAAAAGCGGTGGTACCATTGAGCACCTCGTCGAAATCGTAATCGTTGTCGCGGCAGGCAAGACGGGTCAGAGTGTTCTTCACAACGGAGTACTCGACGCCAGCCTCACGGAACTGGTTACGCAGCTCGGTATCCTGAGCCACGGTAATACCCTTGTAATCAACAAAGACACCGGCAGATGCGCCCTTAATCTGCTCAGACAGGGCAGAGACGGTAGCCTTTTTTGCTTCAAGAACCTTAGCGTTAGGCATTGAATGTCACCTCCAGAAAAAATGTCCTCGTACCAGAGCGGTACGAGGACACAAAAGACACGTAAATCCATTGTGCTTCCTCGGCAGGATGGGAAACCCTTGTGGCAAATGCCTCCTGCTGTCTCTGGCAGCGTCGATTATTATACCAAACAGGACGCCGCCTGTCAAGCACAATTTTTCGGATTATTGATTAATACTTCGCAGTGCTGACCTTGATGCCGGGGCCCATGGTGGAAGCCAGGACACAGGACTTGATATACTGGCCCTTCGCAGCAGCGGGCTTTGCCTTGATGATGGCGCCGATCAGGGTGTCGAAGTTCTCAACCAGTTTCTCGGAACCGAAGGAAACCTTGCCGATGGGGCAGTGGATGATGTTGGTCTTGTCCAGACGGTACTCGATCTTACCGGCCTTGATCTCGCCAATTGCCTTGGCAACATCGGGGGTAACGGTACCGGCCTTGGGGGAGGGCATCAGACCCTTGGGGCCCAGAACCTTACCCAGACGACCAACGATGCCCATCATGTCGGGGGTGGCAACAACAACGTCGTAATCGAAGAAGTTCTCCTTCTGGATCTTCTCCACCATGTCCATGCCGCCAACATAGTCAGCGCCGGCCTCACGAGCAGCGTCGGCCTTTGCGTCCTTTGCGAACACCAGAACCTTGCGGGTCTTGCCGGTGCCGTTGGGCAGAACCACGGAGCCACGAACCTGCTGGTCAGCGTGACGGGAGTCAACGCCCAGACGGATGTGAACCTCTACGGTCTCGTCGAACTTCGCTTTTGCAGTATTGACAACCAGAGCGCATGCGTCAGCTGCATCGTACTGTACGGAACGGTCGATGAGCTTTGCGCTCTCCTGATAATTTTTACCTTTCTTCAATTGAATATCCTCCTTATAGTGGTTCGTCGGAAAAATCCTCCCACGTTATGAGGCACGCTTTATAGATTTGCGCTAACCTCGGATCTTGGTGATTAGTCTACCACGGTAATGCCCATGGAGCGGCAAGTGCCGGCAACGTTGCTCATAGCTGCCTCGATGGTAGCAGCGTTGAGGTCGGGCATCTTTCTCTCAGCGATTTCCTTCAGCTGGGCCTTGGTGATGGTGGCAACCTTGTTCTTGTTGGGTTCGCCGGAGCCCTTCTCCACGCCAACGGCCTTCATGATGAGGGTAGCGGTGGGGGGAGTCTTGGTGATGAAGGTGAAGCTGCGGTCGGCATAAACCGTGATAACAACGGGGATCTTGAAACCAACCTGATCCTTGGTACGCTCGTTGAATTCCTTGATGAACTGAGCGATATTAACGCCGTGCTGACCCAGAGCGGGGCCAACCGGAGGAGAAGCAGTTGCCTTAGCGGCATTGATCTGCAGTCTGATATAACCTGTTACTTTCTGTGCCATGAAGAGCACCTCCTGAAAAAATGTGGTGATACGCAAAGCGTATATTTGGCGGAGTATAAAACCCCTCCCACGTTCCGACCAGCCGGGTCGGGGGGATCGAGCCGATTATTCCTCAACCAGCTCTACCTGATCGAGCTCCAGCTCGACCGGCGTTTCGCGTCCGAACATGGAAACAACCACGCGGACGGAATTGTTTTCGATATCCAGAGCATCCACACGACCGGTGAAGGTGGTAAGAGGGCCGTCGTTGATTTTGACGGTGTCGCCCAGGGTATAGGGCACCTCAACGGTATGCTTCTCAATACCGAGCTGCAGAACCTCGTCCTCAGTGAGGGCGACGGCACGGATCATAGGCTTTGCATCGGCATCGGCGCCGACAAAACCGGTTACACCGCGGACAGAGTTGATGATGTACCACGCCTCATCGGTCATGACCATTTTCACCAGCACATAGCCGGGGTAGATCTTGCGCTCTACAGTTTTGGAACCGGAGTCAGTCACCTCAGTGACCGTCTCCATGGGAATCAGCACCTCGTGAATGAGATCCTGAAGATGGCGGTTCTGAATACTTTTTTCGATGGTGGCTTTAACGGTATTCTCATACCCGGAGTAGGTATGGACTACATACCACTTAGCTTCTTCTGCCATGGTCTCACCCTGCCTTAGTTAAACAGGCCGATGAGCCACTGGACGACCAGGTTGCTGATCGCATCGAAGATCCAGATAAAAGCGCCAACCACCAGCACAGCAATAAGAACGACTACAGTATTCTGGAGAACCTGCTTTTTGGTGGGCCATACAACCTTTTTCAGCTCAGCCCGCATTTCGCGGAACCACTTGCTGAACCGATTGGCGGTCCGGCGGAAAAAGCCCTCTTTTTCCTGTTTCTTAGCTTCTGCCATTTACGGTAGCCTCCATTACTTAGTCTCGGTGTGAACGGTGTGCTTTCTGCAGAATCTGCAATACTTCTTCATTTCGAGACGATCCGGGTCGTTCTTCTTGTTCTTCATGGTGTTGTAGTTTCTTTGCTTGCACTCATTGCATCTCAGAGTCACTTTAACGCGCATTTCGGCACCTCCTTAAAAATTGCCTCCCTGTATCACTGCGGTCATAATAAATTTGATTGCGGCACTGCCGCCCACAGCTGAAAACGGGCATAGAAATTCCGCCCGAAATCACAGGTAGAACTATTCTAGCATAGATTTTTTGCCGGGTCAATATGGAAATCCGTTTTTCTCAGGAAATTTTCTCTGATTCCACAGGATATGGACGATTCCTTGCAGGATTGCGCAAAATGTGGTATACTCCGGGAAAACAAAGGGGGAATTCTAATGAAAGTGATGGCACTGGATTATGGCGACGCCCGCACTGGGGTGGCTGTTTCCGATCCATCGGGGATGATCGTGGGCTTTACCACGGTGGTTGCGGAATGGAACCGGGAGAAGGCGGCGGATAAAGTGGCGGCGCTGGTGAAGGAGAAGAAGCCCGAACGGCTGGTGATGGGCTTCCCAAAGAACATGGACGGCACCGAAGGGCCCCGAGCGGCATTATATCGGGAATTTGCCGAAATGCTCAGGGAGCGAACCGGCATGGACGTGGTGCTCTGGGACGAGAGAAGAACCACCATCGAGGCCCACAACATCCTTTCCGTCGGTGGAAAGAAAATGAAAAGCCACCGCAAGAACGTAGATGCGGTGGCGGCGTCGCTGATTCTGGAGGGCTATCTTCGCTTTTTGGGCACCGGGTTCTGATCTGCGTTTTTCGGCTTCTTTTTTAGCTCAGAGATACCGGTAAACAGCAGAAATACGCCGAACAGCCGCCGGAGCAGCGTCAGATTCATGCCCATGGCGAGAAAGCTGAAGCCTGCGGCGGTGGCGCATCCGCACAGAGCGGCAGGGAGGACGGCGTTCCATTTCAGCTGATGGTGCTTGCTGTGGAGAATTAATGCAGCGGCTGCGGTGGGGATAAAATAGAGTAGGTTGATGCTTTGGGCGATTTTCTGGGGAAACGCGGCGAAGGCAGTGAGATAAATCATCAAAATTGTGCCGCCGCCGATGCCAAAGCCGGAGAGAATGCCGGTGAGCAGCCCAATAACAAGGGCAAAGCTCCAGCTCAGCATACAAGACTCCGGATGCCGCCGTAGAGAATGAACAGTCCCAGCAGCTTATGGAGCACGCCGGCGGGCATATTTTTAAACAGCTTGCCGCCCAGCAGTCCGCCGAATAATCCGCCCACGAGATAGGGCAGTGCAGCGCCGAAATCCAACTGCCCCTGATACCAATAGATGAAGATGGAGACCAGGCACATGGGCGCGATGATGGCGATGGAGGTGGCAAAGGCCATTTTATCCTCCAGTCCGCCCCATCGGGTGAGCAAGGGCACCAGAATCATCCCACCGCCCGCGCCGAACAGTCCGTTGGCGGCACCGGCGGCCATTCCGCTGACGGCATATTTCCACATCGGTTTCATGAAAAATCCCTCCTGTGGCAGGATTCCACAGGAGGGAGAATTTTATACACATTACAGTGCGCCAATGAGATCCTGCACCACATAGCCCCCCAGCATCAGTCCGGCACAGGAGGGCACCCAGGACAGGGACGCGGGGATGCTCCTTCGGCCCGGCGGCGGCGTTTCCAGGGGCAGGGGAGAGATGGGCACCTCGTCGGAAAACAGCACCTTATGGTGGGCGATGCCGCGGTTTTTCAGTTCCCGGCGGATGACCCGGGCAAGATGACAGCCGGAGGTCTGATTGATATCGGCAATCCGAAACCGGGTTGGATCCTGCTTGTTGCCGGTGCCCATGGAGGAGATAATGGGGATGTTCCGATGGAGCGCCGTTTCAATGAGACTGAGCTTGCAGGAAACCAGATCAATGGCATCCACGATATAATCCGGTTGGAGGGAGAAAAACTCCTCCTTGTGGGCCTCGTCATAGAGCTTAGTCAGGGAGACGATGGTGGCCTCCGGATTGATATCCCGGAGCCGAGCGGCCATCACATCGGATTTATACTGTCCCAGCGTGGAATGGAGGGCGCAGAGCTGACGGTTGAGATTGGTCAGGCCTACGGTATCGTTGTCCACCAGGGTAATATGCCCAACACCGGCCCGGCACAGCGCTTCTGCCGTATAGCTGCCCACGCCGCCAATGCCGAACACCATCACGTGCTTCTTTGACAGCAGCTCCACGGCGTCCTCGCCGTAGAACATGGCCTCGCGTAAAAACTGATTCATAGCATCTCCTTTTCGAGAAAAGCTATGCCCGGACGCTTGTCCGGGCATAGAATTTGTTGAAGCAATTAGTTGGCTGCGGTGGTGCTGGAGGTGCCCAGAACCGGCAGATCCTTGTTGGTGAACCACTGTCCTACGGTACCGGTCTTGGCGGCGTAGGAAGCGGAGTAGTCATTGTACCAATCGGTGTAGTCGGCGTTGCGCTTTGCGGTATCGGCCAGGGACTTCCAATACAGGTCGCCGGTGCCGGAGAAGTACATCAGGTGATAGCCATAGGAGGTCTTAACCACGCCGGTGTCGCCAACCTTGCGGTCTGCATCGAAGCACCAGTCGTTGAACTCGGTGACCATCTGGCCCTTGTAAACGTCCTCATACAGGCCGCCGTTGGAGGCAGAGCCAGTATCCTCGGACTTCTCGGTGGCCAGGGTGGCGAAATCGTCCTCGGTCTGATCGGTCGCTTCCCATTCCTTCTGGATCTCGTCGATCTTGGACTTGCATTCCTCCCAATCGGCGTCGGTGGAGGTGCTGTCCTCACCGGAGGTGGCAACCTTCACCAGAATGTGGCGAACGTTGACGGTGTTGTAGTTATTGTCGTCGCGGGAGACAAACATGACTACGCTGTAGCCGGAGGAGGTGGCAAATACCTCGCTCTCGCCAGCACTGCGGCCGTCGGCAAACAGCCAGTCGGCATAGTCAGAGCTGATGGCGGAGTAGCCCTGGTTGGAACGGAGGGTGTAGCTTTCGTCCTCGTAGCTTTCAGCGGAATCCTCGGGGGCATACTTCTGAGCAGCCTTTACGAAGCTATCCTCGGTGCCGGTGAGGTCGGCCTTCATGTTGTCGGCAGTCTCTTTGGCAGCAGCGGTGTCGTCGTCCTGGGTGGCTACATTGAACACACGGTAGGTAATCTTATCAAAGTCCTGTTTGTTCTCGTCGTAGTAGTTCCGCAGCTCCTCGTCGGTGTAGGTATAGCTGTTGGTCTTCTCTTTGGCGTAGGAGGAGGCGGTTTGCTGGACGGTCAGGTACTGAATGTAGGAATCCACATCCGCGCCCTTGCCATAGTTGGCCTCCAGATAATCATCGGCGGTTTTGTAGCCTGCGGAGGTGGCATAGGTGTCGAGATTGGTGCGGGTGGTTTCGATGGTATTCTTGGCGTCATCGTCCAGGGTAAAGCCAGCCTCCTGAGCGGCGTCGTACAGGGCATAAACCTGAAGAGCGGTGTCGCCGGCGGTGCGGGTCAGGTATTCCTTCCAGTTCTCGCCATCCTGGCCCAGAGAGCAGTCCTGGGTTTCAATGGGCTTGGTGGAATCCACCAGGTAAGTCCACAGTCCGCTGGAGGAATACTGGCTATAGATGTTATAATAGGAGTCATGATAGAAATAGTTGAACTCCGTGGGGGTGACCTTATGGTTGCCAACGGTAAGCGCGGTGGCATGGGTCTGCATAAAGCCGCTGTTCACAAAGATCAGCCCGATGAAGATGACCACCAGAACAATGGCAACGGCAGAACCGATGGCACTGCGAATCTTCTTTGCTTTCGCCGGGGTCATGGGCTTTTTATTCTGTTTCTTTTTCTGCTTTTTTACCGTATCGCTGTTTGCTTCTGCATCCCGCAGCTCACGGCGCAGACGCTTTTCTCTGGATGCGCTCATAGTAGGGTCAGTCCTCTCCTGTAGTTAATCGGGGTTCATTATATAGCATAATGCCCTGAGTTTCAAGTCGAATCAAAAAAGTTTATAAGAATCTGACAGAAAACTGGAAATCTGGGGACGAGTGCATAAAAAATCCCCGCTTTGACCGTGTGAATCCAATTATAACCTGCACGGAACGGCAGGTGGGTTGCCTCCCCGCTGCTGTGACTGCTTCCAACTTCTGCGGACAAGTCCGGCAGGAGGCCTGCAAGCAGCAACGGGAGTACAGCATCCCGAAGTTATAATGTGGGTTTAACAGGATTCATCACGCATCAAGCAGGGAAATTTATTATTCGTCGTCTTGATCGTCCGCTTCGGGGCCATCGTCGTCGGCAAACATCTGATCTTCGAAGATCTGGTAGATTGCCTCCAGCTCATCGTCACTGTCAACGGTGGAGAGAAGATCCTCACCGGACTCCTCATCCTGAATCACCTTCAGGATAATGACCTCCAGATTCTCCTCCTCCTCGGGGTTCTTTGCCTCGGTGAGGGCAAGATAGTGGACGCCGTTCATATCGGCCTCATCCAGCACCAGCAGCTCGAAGTCGTTGCCCTCGTCGTCGCTGATGGAAATGATGTTGTCGCCATATTCGCTCATGGAAAATCTCCTTCCGGCTATAGCTTATGCGGATTTTTTGATTACGTGCCTATAGTAATGCCCCGGGCGCAGAAAATCAAGTGTTATTTTTTGCGGAGGGGCAGTTTTTGAAGAAAAATTGCGCATTTTGACCATATTTCCCGGTTTTGCTCCCTTCAAAACTGAGCAAACAGCCGGAGAGAGGGCGCTGGGGGACAAGGAAGATCGGGGCGGGGCGAGAAAGGAAAACTCCCCCTCCATCATCCTATCCGCCTTTCTCCGAAATATTCACACTATATTAATAATTGAACGGGGAAAATCCACCGGAAAATGAAAAAATCTCAGGGGACACGATTGACAGACTGTGATATAATATACTAAACTCTAAACCTGCGCCCAAATGGCGATGACGAAACGGCGGAGACTGCTCCGGCCCGAATCATAAACAGGACGAATTCACTGCGGAGGTGCGCCGATATGGAAAAAAAACAGAAACGTGAGCCGGGGATGCCGGGCAGATTTTTCCGGCGGTTTGGAAAGGTACTGGGGACAATCCTGCTGGTGGGCGCCATCAGTCTTGTGATTTTCGCATGTATCTTTACCGCTTATCTCAGAAACTATCTGATGCCCCAGGTGTCCTTCTCTCTGGACAGCTTCCGGCTGAACCAGACCTCCGTGATCTATTATCAGGACAAGTCCACCGGCGAGTATCAGGCGCTGCAAAACCTCTATGGTGAGGAAAACCGAATCTGGGCGTCCTATAAGGATATCCCCACCAATCTGGTTTATGCCACCGTGGCCATTGAGGATAAGCGCTTCTTCCAGCACAGCGGTGTAGACTGGCTCCGTTCCATGAAGGCTTCGGCTAACCTGTTTTTGGGCGGCAACAGCACCTATGGCGCATCTACGGTCACCCAGCAGCTGGTCAAGAACCTGACCAATGACAACGAGGTTACCGTCCGTCGAAAGCTGGTGGAGATTTTCCGCGCCCTGGAGATGGAAAAGCAGTACAGCAAGGAAGATATTATGGAGTGGTACCTGAACACCATCTATCTGGGCGAGCAGGCCTATGGTGTTCGGACGGCGGCCTACACCTATTTCGGCAAGGACGTCAGCGAGCTGGACTTGGCGGAATGTGCAAGCCTCATTGCCATCACCAACAACCCCTCCATTTACGACCCCTATATCAGCGAGAAAACCAAGGCGAAGAACAAAGAGCGTCAGACTGATATTCTCTACGAGATGCGGCAGCAGGGGTATATTACCGAAAACGAATATCAGAACGCCAAGAACGAGGAATTGCAGTTCCAGTATGCGGACTCCTCCTCCGAAACCGGCGACAACTCCGATTACTATTCCTACTTTGTGGATCAGGTCATTCGGGACGTGGTCAATGATCTTGCCAGCGCCACCGGGTACGACACCGAGGTCATCAACCGGATGATCCTGGGCGGCGGCTATCAGATTTATTCCACCATTGATGTGGACGTGCAGAACGCCGCTGAGGAGGTCTATGAAGACCTGGACAACATTCCGAAAACGGACAGTACCTATCAGCAGCTCCAGTCCGGCATTGTCATCATCGACAACGAAACCGGCGACATTGCGGCCATTGTAGGCGGTGTCGGCCAGAAGGAGGGCAGCCTGACCCTGAGCCGTGCGACCCAGAGTCTGCTGTCTCCCGGTTCTACCATTAAGCCCCTGGCGGTCTATGCGCCTGCACTGGAGATGGGCCTGATTACCCCCGCTACGGTATATGACGATACGCCCTTTACCTTCGGCTCCTCTCCCTGGCCCAAGAACGAGGATGATACCTACCACGGACTCACCAATATTCTCACGGCTATGAAGCGCTCTACCAACACCGTTGCAGTGAAGGTGCTGGACGATGTGGGACTGGATTATGCTTATCACTACGCGGTCAACGATATGCACCTGGACACCCTGGTGGATCAGTACGAGCTCAACGGCGTCAATTACACCGACAAGAGCTATTGGTCTCTGGCACTGGGCGGCATGGTACGCGGCGTGACCATTCGGGATTTGACGGCAGCTTATGCCTCCATTGAGAATAAGGGCACCTATCGGGAGGCCCGCACCTATACCAAGGTGCTGGACAGCGACGGCAACGTGGTGCTGGATAACACCCAGTCCTCCAACGAGAACATGAGCGAGAAGACCGCTTACTACCTTACCTATATGATGGAGGAAACCGTAAAGGACGGCACCGGTCAGGAAGCCCAGGTGCCCGGCATTGACACCGCCGGTAAGACCGGTACCACCTCGGACGATAAGGACCGCTGGTTCGCGGGCTATACCAGCTACTATACCGGCGTGGTATGGTGCGGCTATGACCAGCCCCAGGAGGTTGTACTGGAGGATGACTCCATCGAGAATCCCGCATCGGTGCTGTTTAACAAGGTTATGACAAAGGTGCATGAGGGCAAGCAGAACAAGGCCTTTGAAAAGCCTACCTCTGTGATTGATGTGGAGGTCTGCCAGGACAGCGGCAATCTGGTGAACGATTGGTGCACCAAGGATATCCGCGGCGACCGAACCGTTACCATCCAGCTGGATGGCAGCGATGTACCGACGTCCTACTGCTCCACCCATGTGGAGACCGACATCTGCACCGCCGGAGATACGCTCCATGTGGCAAACGATTCCTGTAAGAGCCGCGGAACCGTGACCCAGTACGGTCTGCTGAACCTTTCCCGCCAGTTCCCCATTGCGGGCATTGTGGTGGCCGATCAGCAGTATTGCGTGGGCACGCTGGTGAAGCGCTCGGGCTACAGCGAGGCCCGGTGCGATACCATGGATCCGGTAAATGCGGTCTGCACCATTCACGGCACGCAGCGTACCACCGTAACCACGCGATATGATAACGACGACGATAATACCGGAGGTACGGAGCAGGACCCATCGGAGTCCGACCCGGTGGTTTCGATGCCGGCGGTGCAGTAGGGAGGGAATACCATGTGGATCGCAAATGAATGGAAAGACTACGAGGTTCTCGACTGCACCAGCGGTGAAAAGCTGGAGCGCTGGGACAAATATACCCTGGTACGCCCGGACCCCCAGGTAATCTGGGAAACGCCCCGGAAGCATCCCGGCTGGCGGGAATACAACGCCCGCTATGAACGGAGCCATACCGGCGGCGGTCAGTGGAACACAAAAAAGCTCCCGGATAAATGGGAGATCCATTATAAAGAGCTGACGTTCCAGGTGAAGCCCATGAACTTTAAGCACACGGGCATTTTCCCGGAGCAGGCGGCCAACTGGGACTGGGCCA
>OLSL01001423.1_pt1 | contig 21986 bp, 25 predicted proteins | sample 1672511 | NCBI WGS metagenome assembly OLSL01 (sample SAMEA3136694, study PRJEB25190) | human gut metagenome | biome: human gut; feature: human-associated habitat; material: faeces | place: Austria | collected 2013
CGGCGTCAGCCCTGACATAAGAGTCAAGGATCTGACTGAGGACGATGTATCCAAGATACGTGACGCGATGGACGGATATACGGTAGAAGGCGATCTCAGACGCGAAGTCGCTCTTGATATCAAGCGACTTATAGATATCGGCTGCTATCGTGGAACTAGACATAGAAAAGGCTTACCTGTAAGGGGTCAAAGATCAAAGACAAACGCCCGCACAAGAAAAGGCCCCAGAAAAACTATGGCAAATAAGAAAAAGTAAAGGAGTGAATGTAAATGGCTGCAAAAACAACTAAAAAGGTCGGCACAAAACGCCGTGTTAAGAAGAATATTGAGCGCGGAGCTGCACACATTCGCTCATCTTTCAACAACACGCTTGTTACAATAACCGACGTAAACGGAAATGCAATTTCATGGGCGTCTGCCGGTGAGATGGGCTTTAAGGGTTCCAGAAAGAGCACGCCGTTCGCAGCTCAGATGGCTGCCGAGCAGGCCGCTAAGCTTGCAATGGAACACGGTCTTAAAACAGTTGAGGTTTTTGTTAAGGGTCCGGGTTCCGGTCGTGAGGCTGCAATTCGTGCACTTCAGACTGCGGGTCTTGAAATCTCAATGATTAAGGATGTTACCCCCATTCCTCACAACGGATGCAGACCGCCTAAGAGAAGAAGAGTATAAGGGAGGAATTATCAAATGGCAAGATATACAGGTGCTGTCTGCCGTCAGTGCAGACGTGAAGGCATGAAGCTCTTTTTAAAGGGCGAACGCTGCTACAGCGGTAAGTGTGCAATCGACCGCCGTTCCTATGCTCCCGGTCAGCACGGACAGAGCAGAAAGAAGTACTCGGAATACGGACTTCAGCTCAGAGAGAAGCAGAAGGTCAGAAGATACTACGGTGTGCTGGAGAGCCAGTTTGCAAAGTATTTTGAAATGGCAGAAAAGAAAAAGGGCGTAACAGGTGACAACCTGCTTTCTATCGTTGAGAGCAGACTGGACAATGTTGTTTATAGATTAGGCTTTGCTATGTCTAGACCGGAGGCGAGACAGCTTGTTCGCCACGGTCATTTCACCGTAAACGGCAAAAAGGTGAACATTCCGTCATACCTTTTGAATGTCGGTGATGTTATAGCTGTTAATAATGACAGCTTAAGCTCCGAAAAGATCAAGAGCATTATTGAAGCAAATGAGAAGCGTGCGGTCGTAAAATGGCTTGAGCGTGACGGTACTACCGGTAAAGTAATCGGTATTTGCGAGAAAGAGGATATCGATCTTCCTATCGAAGAGCATCTTATCGTCGAGTTGTATTCTAAGTAATGCAGATTTGACTTTGGTAACAACACAATTTATAAAGGGAGGCTTTTTAAATGATCGAGATGGAAAGACCACGTATTGAAACTCAGATTCAGGGTGAGCGCGGCGAGTACGGACGTTTTATCGCCGAACCTCTGGAACGTGGTTACGGTATTACGCTCGGTAATGCACTCCGCAGGATTCTTCTCTCTACTCTTGAGGGTTACGCAGTTGTCTGTGCAAGAATCAACGATGTACCGCATGAGTTTATGACCATTGAAGGCGTTAAGGAAGAAGTAACCGAGATTATACTGAATATTAAAGGCATTATCCCCAAACTGTATTGCGAGGAGCCTAAAACCGTTTATATTGAGGCAAGAGGTCCGGGCATTGTAACGGCGGGCGACATTAAACTTGACAGTGAAGTTGAAATACTGAATCCCGACCATGTTATTGCCACTTTGTCAGAAAACGCGGTTCTTAATATCGAGATGGTTATTGATCGCGGTCGCGGTTATGTGGGCTCTGAGCAGAATAAAAAATACACTCAGAACCAGCCTAATATGCTGGCAGTAGATTCAAACTTCACACCTGTTCTCAAGGTGAATTATACCGTTGAGAATACACGCGTAGGTCAGATAACAGACCTTGACAAGCTGACTCTTGACGTTTGGACAAATGAGACTGTTACTGCGTCTGAAGCCGTTTCAATGGCAGCAAGGATCATGAATGAGCATCTTATGCTGTTTATTGACTTGTCTGAAAAGGCTCAGAATGCCGCAATAATGGTTGAGAAAGAGGAAACACGTAAGGAAAAGGTGCTCGAGATGACTATTGAGGAGCTTGACCTTTCAGTTCGTTCTTTCAACTGTCTTAAGCGTGCGGGAATCAACACTGTTGAAGACCTCACAAACAGAAGCGAGGAAGATATGATGAAAGTACGCAATCTTGGCAGAAAATCTCTTGATGAGGTTATCGGTAAGCTTGCGTCCTTAGAGTTGTCGCTCAAGCGAGAGGACGACTAATTCTAATAATCGGAGGTAAACTAAGGTGTCAGGATACAGAAAACTGGGCAGACCCACTGACCAGCGTCGTGCTATGCTCAGAGGTATGGTGACTTATCTTCTTGAAAACGGCGCTATTGAGACAACTCTCATGCGTGCCAAGGAAGTGAGAAGAATCACCGAGAAAATGATAACACTCGGCAAGAATGATACACTTCATTCAAAGCGTCAGGCGCTTTCATACATTACAAAAGAAGATGTTGTGAATAAGCTTTTCACAGAGATCGGTCCGTCTTATGCTGAGCGTAACGGCGGTTATACCAGAATCATCAAGAAAGGTCCACGACGCGGAGATAACGCCGAAATGGCAATAATTACGCTTGTAAAGTAATTGCAGATTAGTGTGAATTAATATTAAAATGCACAGGAGTTTTCCTGTGCATTTTGTTTTTTATCTTGCAGAAATCTATTGACAAATACGATATATTTTACTATAATATACAAGTGACTTAGGGGTATAGCTCAGTTGGTAGAGCAGTGGTCTCCAAAACCACGTGCCGAGGGTTCAAGTCCTTCTGCCCCTGCCACAGCAAAAACGGCTTAAACACTGTGTTTAAGTCGTTCTTCTTATACTTATCCGCAGATCTTACACGGTCTGTTTCTTTGTTTTGAAGTTCTGAAACGAGCATCAATCTTGCTGTTTCGTGCCAACAAATCCAAGGATTCCGTATTGTACAGCATCAATATAGCATCAAGCTTCTTCGCTTTTAGAATCTTCAATAGCAGAAAGAATTTGCTCTTTTGTACGATAATCTAACGGGAATTGGCTGTTTATTTCAATATACGGAATATTCGTGAATCCAACCTCGCACTTATGATTATAAGAAAATTTGCAAAAATCATTTATACACAATCCAATAGGTTTAAAGTTTTCAGGTTTATTAATATATAATGCAAAACCCATTGGATATACAATAATTTCTGATGCCAAAACAGTACTTCCATCTTTCAGATTATATTGCGCCATAATTCCGTTTAGTCTTGACATATTAGGGGATGTAAGAAACATATACACGGAATACTTGTTTGCATCAAAATTTTGACTTTCTTTTTGAAGCAAAAACTGCCTAAGTGAATCATCACCAAAGCAATTGTGATTAATGTCGCAGAACATTGTCATAACAGCTTTTAAGATACGCAACGGATGCATTTGTAGGATCTTAAAAGAATATGCGTTTCCTTTTATTAAAGAATTTGATCTTATCATCTGATTCAGCGTGTTCGCAAGCGTTGTATATTCCTCTATGTACCATGAACCGGTATCGTTGTTACACTCCCGACACAGATAATAATTGCCGCCACCTTTTTGCTGTATTTTTCCTTTTAGCCCCGATATATCCCATGGCATCCTTCCGTCCGAACAGGTATATAATTTAATTACTTCGTCGAATGGAAACACCCTTACAGCAGAAGAATTAAAAGCTTTTTTGGGAGGCACATGTTCAAAGGTTAGTTCTTTAAATTGTCCGCATAGTTTACAATATCCTGGATGCTTTACCGCTCTCATATAATCTCCTCACAGATGAGTTATTAGTTAAATTATACCATTTTAGGTTTAATTCTTCAACATTATATTTCAAACTCATCCGTTATCCCATTTAATCTTGTCGTATCCTTTTTCACATAATACATCTCGGTAATCTGTGATGTGCTGTGTCCGAGGAGGTCGGCGACTTGCTTGGGTGAAAGTGCTTTGATCGTGCCGTCCTCTTGCTTCACGCCGTTGACCAGGTTGGTGGCGAAGGTGTGTCGAAGAGCGTGCAGACCTTTCTTCTCAATCCTTGCAGCATTGAGGATGCGGTAGAAACGTTTGCGGAAGTTGACGGGGCGTGTGTAACCGCCCTTCTCGTCGCATACAAGGGGCGTATTTTCGCCGAAGTAAAACTCTTTGCGTAGTTCCTTTATCATCTCAATTGCGGTGTTATTAAGGGGAACATCGCGCTTACTGGATACACTCTTGAGTTTGCCTACCGCTACCTCTCTGCCGGACTCGGCATTGACACCGTCGCGCCGTGCGATCTCTTTGACACCGCGCTGCAGATGCATCACGCGGTTTTCAAGATCGATATCGCTGTTGAGCAGTCCAAGTATCTCGCCGGTGCGAAGTCCGGTGTTCAGCATCAGAATATATGCTGATGATTGCTGATACAATCGCTTGCCGGTCTTCCGGCATCGAAAACATTCCTTTTTGAATATCTCAATCTCCTTGGGAGTGAATACCGTGACGGTTTCATTCGTGGGGAGATTTTCTTTTCCCTGCGCCGCCATGAAGTTTGCTTTCTTGATCATTGGCGCACTCTGCATAGGATTCTTTTGGATGATCTCCTGCTCGGTCAGATATCGGAAGTATTCATTCAACAGGTTGTGTATCTTTTTGACTGTAGTATAGGCGTATCCTTTATCCATACGGTCATTGAGAATCCTTTTTATGTCCGCTGATTTGATGGTGGATATGACTCGTTCACCAAGTTCGGGGTAAATATGATTTTTGGCTGTACATTCAAGACGGTCGTATGTGGTACGCTCAACTGAAGGATACTTAAACACCTCAAGCCAGCATTGCATACTGACGAATAAAGTTTTCTTGCTCTCATCCGATTCTTCAACCATTTTTTCAAAGCTTAAGATATATTCGGTCATCTTTTTATTGACCTCTTGTTTCGTTGTGCCGGAGAAGGACTTGCGCTTACGCTCACCGCTCTCATCCATATACCAAACTACACCGCCCCATCTTCCGTCGGTGCGCTTGAACGCATTGCCGTTGGTCAGTAGTTTTCTCTGCATAATATCACTCCTTTCGTTAGCTACACACAATACCACAACTCGTTTTTAATATCCAGCGTTTTTACAGATTCATTGTCGGCTCATTATAATCGTAAGCTACACCTTTTTCAGTTTTAATACCGAGTGCCGCCTTCTTCGCTTCAATGGCGGACATCAGTTTTCTGTCTATCTGCTTGCCGAGTCGGTTGGCGTGACGGTTATAATTATTTTGGAATAACTTCAGGAAGGCACGGAACACATTGGTGAACAGGAACCCAATCTTTTGCTCGGTGGAGTAGCCGGTGTTGACAAGGAAGCTCTCCATCTGCACCGCCGCACGGATGATGTCGTTCTTCAGACTGCGGAATTCTTTATTATTTTCAAGAGGAATATCCGGCTCTTTCTTTTCGTAATACAGGGACAGCTTCTCCCGATTGATTTTATTCCACTCGGCATAGAGTTCAGCCACATCCTCGTCTTTAGCAAACTCGGCAACGATTTTATTGACCGTTTCCTTGATTTCCTTCGGCAGATAACCATATACCTTTTTGCCTGAATAATTTTTGAGCTGCTGTTGGAGCGTTTCAAACAAGTATTGCATCTCCCAACTCACCGGATACATAGAGAAGGCATCCTCCAACAGATCCTTGACTCGTTCTTTGACCAAGTCACGTTGCTGTGTTTCCATTTGGAACAGCTTATACTGTTCGTTACGAAAAATATCGTTAGCGAACAGTCTGCGCATATCCTCAATGGTTTTCTTGGTGATCCAACCTTGCTTACCGTCTTTGGAGTACACCACCAAGTGTATATGTGGATGGTGATCCTTGTTGTGAAAGCCGGCATACCAATTGAGGTTGGAGAGACTGATGTTGTGAGCTTTAGCAATCTCAGCAACGTTTCGCCGTACCAAATCTTTCCATGTCCGTGCATTGTTGTAGCCGAGCCGCTCTGCATCCTCTCGCCGCAGACTAAGGATGTGTGTGAACACAATTCCTTTGTGTGCATTGACTTCCTCGGCGACTTCATCCAAGTCTATCTTGTCATCGGTCTGAGTAAGCAGACCGTGAGTACCGATTATCTCAACGCCGGGGCGCTCGGCGATATACGAAACCAATTTGTCAAGACGGCGAACATCGTCACGCTCGATCACTGCATTTATAAACTCCATTGCGTTGAATTTTGTGGAGTTGATTTCATAATTTTGGTACTCCACATACTCACGGCTGTGCGGAAATGATTTTACAATATCAGTGATGAGTCGCTGTTGCCGGACGGTTGACGGCGAGTGGTCAATGCCTGTCGGTAATTTTTCAACACTCTCGCGAGTTCCGATATATCGGAGCAGTCTTCCGGTGTTGGCTCTCGCCGGATTTTTATAATAGTTGCAAGTGAAAAATATTTTTGCCATCATTCAACACCGTCCTCGCTGTGTTGATAACGATAAGCATTTTCAAACTGAACTCTGCCGTTGTTGGAAGCAACATCACGGCAGCATCTATCGTTCAGATCGATTAGATCTTCTTCGCCGATTCTGAGACCGAGGGATAATAAATGATTTTGTTTTGCGACCTCAACCGCCAACTTGAAAATAATTTCAGACAGGTTTCGCTCGATATCCGTCATCTGACTTTTCAGTATAGATGATAGGATCGGCGCAATATAATCGATATTCTTTTCGTTGCGCAGATAGCCGATATAGAACGCAATCGCCTTATTTATAAAATCATTTTTGGATTTTGCATACCCGTTATTTACATACGCATCAATTTCTGTGTTCTGCTCCGACGGAATATACACCGGAAACCTGTATTTTTCAGCCATTTGCATCTCCTTTCTGCAAGACCCCATAAATAAAGCCCTGATATTTTCGTAAAAGTCCCAAACGGTCGGCTCTGCCGTCCGTTGTGATAGGTGCGTAAGATGCCGCACTTTAACCTGCTTGTCGTAATGACAACTTTCACTTGCTTGTCGTAATGACAACTTTCACTTGCTCATTTCCGTGCTAAAGGCACAGAAAATTCGCCCGTTTCAGTGTCATTACTCTTTCCCAACGAAATTTGCATTTCGTCGGGAGCCCTGTTTATTTGACACCGAAAATCGCTGTCATTCTCTTAGGTAACGGGTTTTAATTGTTCCTTTATTATAGTTACTTGTTACCTTTTCACGCCGTGGCAAGACCCTTTGCCATCAGAATGGTAATTCTCCGTATTCCACCTGCTTTTGTCTATCCTCTTTTTTCTTGTGTTCAAAGAAATGGAACCGCCAGGGCGAATCAAAGTCTTGCACGAAGTAATGATTATTGAAGGTACGCGGTGTTCCGCTTTCAGTAACACCGCCGTGATAGTGCCTCTTGATATAGCGGCGCTCCTCTAAAACTTTAATGCGGCTTTGCACGGTGGTGGGAGAAATATCCAGAGTCTTTGCAATGGTAGGTATGCTTGGCCAGCATTCACCTTTGGCACCGGCGCAACTCACAAGGTACGCATAGATCATAAAGGTGTATGGATCCAAGTCCATTTTGAAAATATCGTTGGGCAGCATAAAGAAGCCGTCTTGTTTTTCATATTTCTTTTTCATCGCCCTGCTCCTTTCTCTGCCTGTGTCGCGATCCATTTTATAAACTGCTCCTTCGGGATCACGATTCTCCCTCGTACTTTTACACTGGGAAAGCCTTTTTCTTTTGTCAGCTCATAGGCGCTTGTCCGACTCACGCCAAGCACCGCACTTAGTTCCTGCACCGATAACATCAGCGGCAGGTCGTCGAAACTTTTATAATCCGATCGCTTCATTTTTCATCACCTTTCTAACGAAAATATCTTTTCTCTACAAATTTTACCATAGCACATCTGTCGAAAAAGAGAAAAATATGTGTGGTATAGATTTACGCAGCAAATTTTGCACAGTTCTTAATCTTTTCGCGAAGGTTATTTTGATTAAGAATGTTATATAATTGATAAATTCTTTTTAGTGTTTCAGAGGAAATGAAAATATCTGCCGTGATTTTGCCTGAGTTATTCTTATCAATGAAATGGTATTTGACAATCTTTCCGGGAGTAATAATAACATGATTATGCGCAATTGAATTTCTAAGGTGTTTAAATAGAGATTCTGCTCCTGAATTGATGAAACAAATATGCTCTTTAGCGGTGAATTCTGGTACTCCATCTTTCAGTGTATAAACATGAATAAGGTTTTTAAGCTCTTTGTTAATTTGCCTTGTTAGTTTCTTTTTTGTTTCCGTTGAAAAATAAATAAATTTTTCTTCATTCGTAATAATGTCTAAAGTTTCAATCCACCAATCCTTGTCTTTTCCTGTTAAAGCAATTCTAAAAAAGTTATTCATTTTTAAACCTCTTTCTATCTTTGATATAATGCTTAAATGAAAAAGTGAAGTTAGGGTAAATAGCTTAAGTGTACTTCAAAAATTCAAATAAGCGGTATTCTGTGGTTTTTCGGAGTATGCACAGTTCCGAAAAACCCGAAATTTAATATATTTCACTGTCATTTTGGCATAGCAAAACAGACAGATTGAAACCTCGTTTTGTCAAAGTGAACGCAACCTGCCTTGGTAAAGAAATATGTTGCGGTCACTATCTGCAATTGTTTTAAGTTACCTTTTCAGCAAAGCCGGTGTTAAGTTCACCTCGTCTGCCGGTACGGTATGTAGCCCCATCAGCTCCATCAACCGAAGTATGCTCTTGTCGGCGGTGACTTCATAGGGGGATTTGTTACCGAGCGATTCTCGGCGAATGCTGTTAATGTTGTTTGCAAGAAGGAGCATATCTTCCTGCGTGTATGGATTTAACGTTTGGCCCTTTGGCAGAACGTAACGGATAAATTCGTGGTTCTTCTCAATCTGTGGCTTTTGCCAGGATGCTTGAGGATCACAGTAAAAGACTTTAGTTCTCTTTTTGCCATCCTCGGTGGTTTCTAAATCTCTTGTATGCTTGAACTCGCTGCCGTTGTCGGTAAGAATTACAGGGAAGATTTTACGGAATTCATCAAGCCCTAAAAGACCTGTCAACATATCGAATTGCTCTACTACGGTGTCGGCTTTGCCGTCACGCATAAGGAACATCAACATCATATTAGTATTGCAGAAATGAAGGGTTAAAAGGCGCTTTCCTTGTTCTCGGCAACCCTTAACCGTATCCATTTGAATAATCGGTGTATCGGGATGCTTTTCCATATATTTCAGGTAATCGTCATAGCCTCGGTTTTTACGAAACTCTTGATTCAAAAAGCCTTCGGAAACTTCCTTTTTCTTCTTCCTCGGCTTGTAGGCTACCTTTCGCCTAAGGTCAATATTTCCCACGCTTAAAACGCCTTGGTCAATGTATCGGTAAAGTGTTCTTTGTGAAATGCCAAGCTCCTCACCGTGTTCCGACCATATATGTGTTAGCGGTTGTCCTTTCATAATCAGCGGTGAAACTAATTCGTCAAGCCTTTCAAGCTCTTCTCCACGGGTTTGGATCTTGCTTCTGGAATCGGAATATCTTCGCCTTGCCATGGCATCTGCTTGCTGGGCAATGTAGTAGGCTCTATCCGCTTTGCATTTTCTTCTCCGTACACAGACGTTACAGACATACGGCGGTTTGGAAAGCACAACGCAAGGTAAATTGTTGTATCTTGTACAAAGCTCTCTGCAATCGTATTCACGGCAACTAACACATCGCTTGGAACATCCTTCCTTTCCGCATAATCCTTTGGTTTTACACTCTCCGGCAAAGCGACAATCCTTTCCAAAGTGATGCTCTCCCGGAGCAATGGTTCGGTTGGCTCGTATCTCCCTTGAAATACTTTCGGGAGATTTGCCTATCTTTTTTGCAATCTCGCTTAGCTTTAATTTTTCATAGATGCCGCACTCGATCACAATCCGGTCTTGCAATGTTAAACGACTCATTTTTCCTGCTTTCCGCAGACAGTAACCATTTGTATTTTACCATATCCGCCGCCAACCTTGACTGAACGCTGATGAAAATGCTTTGCCTTTTTCACCGAAGGCGACGGAAACTCAGAAATATCTGTTCATTTTTCGCCTTCGAAACTGCGCATTGTAGCATTTTCCTCACCAACCCGTCAAGGTCATGCCAACTTCGTTGGTGGCGGCTTCCGCAGGCTCTGAAAATCTTGAAATATCTATATATACCATACTCTTTTGTCAAGGTGAACTTAGGGTATTTCTCATTTTTTACCTCAAAAATCCGAACTTCACTTTGGCAATTTAGGTTGTTTATGTCTGTATTTTACAGCATAATGTGTCCTTTATATAGTACACATTACAAAAAATTAAGTTGACATTGTAACCATTGTGATGTAAAATAGGTGACAATATATGCAATGCTGCGGAGGATATAGTAATGAAAGTAAAAAGAATATGCAAAATAGGGATACTCTCGGTGTTTATTGCGCTGTGCGCGTGGATAACAGTACCCGGGCCGGTACCGTTTACACTTCAGACATTTGCCGTGTTTTTGGCGATAATGCTGCTTGGCGGAAAAGACGGTTTTTTTGCCATTGCAGTTTATGTGGCGCTGGGTATAGCGGGCTTGCCCGTTTTTTCGGGGTTTCGTTCAGGCATAGGCGTCTTGCTTGGCGCCACGGGCGGATATATTGTCGGATTTTTGATTACTCCCTTTATCATGCTTCCGTTTGAAAAGAGGGGAAGGGCAGCGCGCATAATCTCCTCAGCCGCGGCGCTTGTCACATGCTATATATTCGGTACTCTTTGGTACGCATTTGTTTATATGTCCGGCAGAAAGGAGTTTGATTTTTTATCGGTTCTGCTTGCCTGTGTAGTGCCTTTTATTATTCCCGATATTATTAAGATAGCTCTTTCCTTTGTTGTTTCGGAAAGAATACGGGATAAAATATAGTTTTGTGCATAATATGCGCATAAACATGCAATGGCGCGGCAGTATAAATAAAAAATTTATGAATAATTTGTGGAAAAGCTATTGACAAACTGAATATTATGCACTATAATACATTCATTATTAAGAAAATATGCAAAAGGAGAATTTGGTATGAAAATCATGAAAAAGCTTATTGCCGTGGCTGCTCTTGTGACATTGACACTCAGTCTGCTTGCGGGATGTGCGGAAAAGGCGCCGGCAGGCGGAGATACCGGAGACGGCGATGAAAAACAGACACTTGTTATGGCAACGAACGCTCAGTTTCCTCCGTATGAATATTATGATGGTGACAATATTGTAGGCATCGACGCCGAGGTTGCGGCGCTTATTGCCGACAAGCTCGGGATGGAGCTGGAAATTGCGGATATTGAGTTTGACTCTATTGTTCCCGGTGTTCAGCAGGGTAAGTACGATATGGGAATGGCGGGAATGACCGTAAATGACGAGCGTCTTGAAAAGGTTAACTTTACATCTTCCTACGCCAAGGGCGTTCAGGTTGTTATCGTTAAAGAGGACAGCGAAATTAAATCTATCGACGACCTTGAGGGCAAGACAATCGGCGCTCAGCAGGGTACGACCGGCGCGATTTACGCGGCGGACGATTACGGTTCCGACAATGTTACAACATATGCCAGCGGCAACCTTGCGGTTGAGGGTCTCAAGACGGGCAAGGTAGACTGTGTTATTATCGATAACGAGCCGGCAAAAGCATACGTTAAGGCAAACACGGGTCTTAAAATTCTCGACACTGAATATGCAAACGAGGATTATGCAATCGCTATTGCCAAGGATAATACAGAGCTTATGGAAAAGGTCAACACGGCGCTTGAGGAGCTTATCGCAAACGGCGAGCTTCAGAAGATTGTTGATAAATATATCCCCGCAGAGTAATTTGCAGCACAATTCAAAGGGCGGTTTATTACCGCCCTTATTGTTGCTTTATACGCTGTACAAAGTGCGCTGAAAATTAATTAAGGAGAATATACAAATGTCAGCAATTTCGGCATGGTTTAACGGTCTTATTACCGATATAACTCTTTGGTTTGACGGATTTTCTGCTGATTTTTATACCGTTTTTATTAAAAAAGACCGTTATGAGCAGATGCTTACAGGTCTTCTGAATACGCTGAAAATCACTGCCGGCGCCCTGATTATCGGTATTGTAATCGGTATTGTAGTTGCGGCTGTCCGTTCGTCATACGATAAAAATAAAGAGTCGCTCAGGCAGCACGGGGGCGTAGGCTATCGCTTGCTCGCGTTTTTAAACTTTATCTGCAAGGTATACCTTACGGTTATCCGCGGCACGCCTGTCGTCGTTCAGCTTATGATATCATATTTTTTGATTTTTGCATCGGTAAAGGACGGTGTTCCGGTCGGCATTTTTGCTTTCGGAATAAATTCCGGCGCATATGTTGCGGAGATATTCCGCGGCGGCATTATGTCGGTTGACAACGGTCAGTTTGAGGCGGGCAGGTCGCTGGGCTTTAACTACATACAGACAATGTGGTATATAGTTATTCCGCAGATGTTCAAGTCGGTGCTGCCGACGCTGTGCAATGAGTTTATCGCTCTGCTCAAGGAGACCTCCGTTGCGGGTTACGTCGGGGTTATTGAGCTAACCAAGGCGGGCAATTCCATAGCAGGGGTGACCTTTAACTATTTTCTGCCGCTGCTTACCGTTGCGGCTGTCTATCTTGTGATAGTTATGATTTTGTCCTGGCTTGTGGGCAAGCTCGAAAGGAGGCTGCGCGTAAGTGAACGATAACGGCGAGATACTTATACAGGTAAAAGGTTTATGCAAATATTATAACGGCGGTAAAATTAAAGCGCTGGACGGTGTGGATATTGATATTCACAGCGGTGAGGTTGTTGTCGTTATCGGTCCGTCGGGCAGCGGAAAGTCCACACTTTTGCGCTCGCTTAACCTTTTGGAACTCCCCAGTGCGGGCGAAATTGTGTTTGACGGAGTAAATATCAGCGATAAAAAAGTAAATATTAATGTACACCGTCAGAAAATGGGAATGGTGTTTCAGCACTTCAATCTATTCCCGCATATGACCGTACTGGATAATATGACTATAGCTCCCGTGCGGCTTTTAAAGGCGCCCAGGGCGCAGGCGGAAAAGCAGGCAATGGAGCTGCTGTCACGTGTCGGCCTTGCAGACCGTGCAAAAAACTATCCGTCTCAGCTGTCCGGCGGACAGAAGCAGCGTGTGGCTATTGTGCGCGCACTGTGCATGAATCCTGAGGTGATGCTGTTTGACGAGCCGACAAGCGCGCTTGATCCTGAAATGGTCGGCGAGGTGCTGGAGGTCATGAAACGCCTTGCAGCGGATGGCATGACAATGGCGGTGGTAACTCACGAAATGGGCTTTGCCCGCGAGGTAGGAAGCCGCGTTGTGTTTATGGACGGCGGAAAGATTATCGAGCAGGGCACGCCTTTTGAAATTTTTGACAGTCCCAAAAGTCCCCGACTCAAAGAATTTCTAAGCAAGGTTTTGTAAAAATACAGTCTCCTATGCAGTCAATTTGACTGCATAGGAGACTTTTCTTTACTGCACCGCTGTGGCAAAGCCAACCGCTGCCTCTTTTCATTTTAATCCCCCCGTTTTACGAATAAACCTCGATTACAGTATCATATGCGCAGTATAATTTCAAGTCCGGCGTGCGTGTGGAAGAGGCAAATTATTAATATTTTTGTACTGTTTTTTAATATTGACTTTTGGGTGTGCTGTGCTATAATAATGTTAATAAATACCGAAGAAGGAGAAAAAGTATGAACAAACTCGGAATACAGCTTTACAGCGTCCGCGACAGAATGACAACGGAGACGGGCATTATCAAAACATTTAATGAGCTTGCCAAAATCGGATATACACAGGCGCAGACCGCGGGTGATTTTGTTATTTTACCGGACAGATTTGCAAAGTATGCTCATGACGCGGGCATTGAAATTATCGGTACTCACTATGATTGGGAAGCAATTAAAAACGACACCGAAAATACCGTGCGCATACATGAGACACTCGGCACGACAAACGTCGGTATCGGCGGCATGCCGGGAAAAGCAAGAGAGAGCCTTGATTCCCTTAAAGAATTTATCGAGGATATGAACAATACCGCAGTAAAGCTTAAAAAGTACGGATGCAAGCTCACTTATCATAATCACAGCTTTGAGTTTAAGAAGTTTGACGGAAAAACAATGATGGATTATATGATAGAGGGTTTTACAGAGGATAATATCAGCTTTGTTCTGGATACATACTGGGTTCAGCACGGCGGCGCGGATATTCGCCGCATGATTGAGCGTCTTGCGGGCAGGATAGATATTCTGCACCTTAAGGATATGGCGGCATGCGGCGGCGAAAAAGGAAAAGAACCGTATATAACCGACGTGGGCTACGGCAATATCGACTTTTCGGATATTGTACCCCTGGCGGAAAAGACGGGCGTTAAATATTTCTGTGTCGAGCAGGACGGAAATTATGAGGTTGACTCCATGACCAGTGCCAAAACCTGTTTTGACTATCTGAAGAAAAATGTAATGAGATAACCGACAGAAAGGATATAACGTATGGATTTTCCAAAGAGTTTTATACGAGCGGGTTCTGCTTTCAACACACTTGAAAATCATGTTCCGTCACCTTACTTTCGTAAGACAATTCACGTCGGTAAAACTACGGAGGCACGTTTGCTTATAACCGCGTGCGGTTTTTATGAGTTATATTTAAACGGTGTGAATGTTACTAAAGGTCCTCTGGCTCCGTATATCAGCAATCCCGATGATATTATATATTATGACAGCTATGAGCTGACTCTTAAAGACGGAGACAATACGGTAGGCGTATGGCTGGGCAACGGATTTCAAAATAATCCGGGTGGATATATATGGGATCTTGATAAGGCGGTGTTCCGCGGCGCGCCTTCATTTGCAATGTCGGTGACATGGCATGATGATGCCGGTAATACTGTAACTGTCATGTCTGATGAGACCTTTCGTACTGCGCCTTCTCCTATTACGTTTGATGATTATCGCTTTGGGGAACACTATGACGCCCGCCTTGAAGCCGATGGCTGGGCACTTTCGGAATTTGATGATTCCGGTTGGAGTTTTGCTGTTTCAGCTCCTATGCCGAGAGGAGAGGCAAGACTTTGCGAGGCTGAACCTATTGCGGTTAGGCGTGAGATAAAGCCACTGTCTATCACCCCGTCGGGTGACGGCTTTTTGTATGATTTCGGGGAGAACTGCGCAGGCGTTTGCCGTCTTACGGTAAACGGTACGGCAGGGCAGCGAATAGAGCTGCTTCACGGTGAGTGGGTTAAAGAGGACGGCACTCTTGATATTGAGCGGATATGGTTCCATAGGGATGAAAATTTGTGGCAGCGTGATAAAAAAATCGTTCACCGCGATGTATACACCTGCCATGGAGGTGGGACTGAGACTTATACGCCAAGATTTACATATCACGGATTTCGGTATGTTTTTGTGAGCGGAGTTACCTCGGCTCAGGCAATTCCGGAGCTTCTCACTTATGTTGTTATGAACTCCGATATTAAAGAAAAGGGTGGGTTTATCTGCTCCGATAAAACGGTTAATAAGCTGTTTGAATGTACCCGGCGTTCCGACCTTGCCAATTTCTATTATTTTCCCACCGACTGTCCGCACCGTGAAAAACACGGCTGGACAGCGGATGCGGCACTGTCCGCCGAGCATATGCTTATTAACCTTGACGTGAAAAACAGTTACCGTGAATGGATGCGCAATATCTGTAAAGCTCAGGCGGACGACGGCAGTCTGCCCGGCATCATTCCGACCGGAGGCTGGGGATTTAAGTGGGGTAACGGTCCTGCGTGGGACTGTGTTTTGGCTTATCTGCCTTATTATGTATATGTCTATTGCGGAGAGACTGAAATGATAAAGGAGTCTGCCGGCGCATTTATGTCGTACCTGCATTATCTAACGACTCGTGTTGACAGAAACGGGCTTTTGAAAATAGGTCTCGGCGACTGGTGCCACGTTGATCGCAAAGGCGATGCGTATGTATCACCGCTGGAATTTACCGATACCGTAATGGCGTTTGATATTGCCCGAAAAATGGAGGTTATGTTTGACGCTGTCGGTATGACCGCACAGCGGGATTTTGCACACGCTGTGGCACTGCGGTTTAAAAATACCGTTCGTGAACAGCTTATCGACTGGGGAACCTATACCGCCGCAGGAAGCTGCCAGACTTCTCAGGCAATGGCGATTTTCTATGATGTTTTTGAACCGGGCGAAAAGAGCGCGGCATTTTCAAGGCTTATGTCGCTTATAGACGAAAAGGACGGTCGGTTTGACGTGGGTGTCTTGGGTGCGCGGGTGCTGTTTCATGTTCTGGCGCAGTTCGGGCAGGCAGAGCTTGCGCTTAAAATGATTGTCGGTCCCGAATTTCCGTCCTACGGATTTTGGATTGAAAACGGAGCTACCAGCCTTTGGGAGAACTTCAGACACAACGGCAGGACTGCCTCGCGCAATCATCATTTCTGGGGCGATATCAGCAGCTGGTTTATACAGTATCTGTCCGGAATTCGAATTAATCCTTTACGCCGTGATGTAAACATGGTGGATATTGCGCCCTGCTTTGTAGATACGCTGAATTTTGCACAGGGATTTCACATAGCGCCCGCCGGGAAAATATCCTCACGGTGGGAGCGTGCCGGCGACGGGAGGATTTTACTTACGGTTGAGGCGCCTGCCGGTATGATGGGTTATATCCGCTTGGAAAACGGCTGTTCGTTTGACGACGGACTTCGTATTAAACCCCTTTGCAGCGGTAAATATAACGTTATAAAAAATAATAAATAGTCTTTAAATTTTAAAAGCATCGGGTCAAATGCTAACGCCCAATAAAGAAGTAATTTGAAAATCGTTTATTCCACACATTTATCGGACTAAGCAAAGGCAAACTCAAAGATAAATACCGAGAAAAACTGTAACCGGTTTTTCTTGGTATTTTTTATAATCGGCACATTGGTTATCATTCTCATTTTCTTTTACAATGTAAATGAAAGGAGGCACACAAGATATGTCTGGATTTATAGAACAGTTTTATTACGGTAATATCGAGCCGCAAGCAAGAGGCATTAGCACAAATAAAACAATGGCAAAAGAACTTGGAGTATTAAACGATGCCGAGGAGTATTTAACATCTAAGCTTTCCGGCGAAGAAAAGAAAAAGTTTCTTAATTTTGTTAATTCAACAAGTGTTGTAAATGGTGAGACTGCACTAGATAGTTTTATTGTAGGCTTTCGGTTAGGCGCTGCATTTACACTTGATACTTTCGTCAGTAATGATACTCCATTTACTAATTTATTAAAGGAGGATATTTGAATTATGGAAAAATCATTATTTGAACAGACGGGCGGTACATATACTCAGGTAGGAGATTATCTACTACCAAACTTGACAATTTTCGAAGAAGAGCAGAAGTATATCGGCATTTGGGGACAGCGGCACGCACGGTACTTAAGGCAGCATCACAAAATTCTGTATATGAATTTGCTGACAAGTGGCAAACTGAACAACTACCTCTCCGATATTGACAAACAGGCGGAAGATATGTTTCTTCGGTTGGTAAAAGAAATAGCAGGGCGTGAAGGCGTGACAGAGCAATTAAAAGCCAATAACCAAATGGCTTGGATTAATCAAATGAACAATATTCGCAATAGAGCCGCAGAGATTGTTAATGCTGATATTATATTCATTTAGTAAACAAACCGCAACGAGGAAAATATATATTCGTTGCGGTAAATTTTATGCATTCAGATAGCTTAATCAGTTTATTAGTGACAGTTATAATGATTTATTGTTACTTCAAAAGCCCATCAACTATTTTGCAAATGATTTCCTTATTGAATTCCTCAAAAAGCGTATTATTGAATACATTATTTCTATAGATTTGAGGCGTTACAGAAACAGTAAACGGCAAAAAATTTTGTTTCCACTGAACAGAAATTCCCGTTCCCAAATGGTCTGAAGTTTTCTTTTCGGTATTTATTACAATACCAATGGCCTTTATATGTAACTGCTTCGTTTTTGGCACAAAAGACTTAATATACATAATATCGCCGATTTTAATAGAATCAAACATTCGGTATAACACAGATGCTTCGGTTTCATCCCAGCCTATATATGCATATCCGCTGTTTAGAAATTCCGTTGTTTTATCTGGTGGGTTTGCACTCTTATAATAAGCGCCGATTCCCCAAACCGCCATTTCGATGTTCACCTCCCTACAATCTTAATTAGTTACATCCTACACATGATTTATTGGTTGGGATTTTTAATTGTAATAACTTGTTATAGCATTAACTGTGTCAAATAACTATCATTGAATACATCATCGTAAGTACAACTTTTGACATCCAGACATATACCTTTTGCGTATATGTCTGTTTTTTCATATCGATATTTGTTGAACTTTTATTTTCTGAACGCTGTTTATTTTGTCGTGCCACAGACATTACACTTATAGCCTGTAATAACTGTTTCGTCATAAGCTTCCTGATCAATCACCCATTTCTGTGTATCGTAATACTCCCAGTCATCCACTTGTTCATATCTTTCACGAAAGGCAATCACTAAATTAGCATCATGACCATGTTCTTCATCAAAATGAGAGTAATACTCATTTTGAGAATCAAAACGACTATAGCATACAGCGCATTGATATTTAATTACCTTTTTAGCTTCTTGTACCGTTTCATAATGTCCGACTTCATCGTGGTGTACTGTTTCAGTAATAGTCTCCCAATTGTGTCCGTTTGCACACGGATCCAAATTCGTATTTTCATTAGCAGTATAGTTTTCATCTGCATTACTACTGTTATTGCTGCTATTATTACTGCCGTGATTACTGTTATTATTTGTGGAATTTGTTTCCTCAGAATTATTATCTTTCTTACTATCTATATCAGTATTTTCAGTTTCTTGGTTTATTTCAGGATTATCGTTGTGAATGTCAGCATTACCTAAACTAATATCTTTCCAATCAGATACATTACATTCCCCATAAGTATTATTACCTGTAGCAACAATAGTTCCGTCTTCTTTTAAACCTATTGTATGACTAATACCTGCCGAAATAGCAATAATATCTGTCCAACTAGATACATTGCATTGTCCAAATGAATTGTCGCCTACAGCAACAACAGTTCCATCACTTTTTAGACCAACGGTATGCAATAAACTTCCAGAAACATCAACAATATCTGACCAATTAGAAACATGGCATTGCCCAATCTCATTCTTATTAGCCATCACTACCACACTTCCGTCTTTTTTTATACCAAATATATTGCTATTTTCCGCCGAAATAGCAACGATATCGGTCCAACTTGATATATCGCTACAATACTCACCCACAGCGACAATAGTTCCGTCTTTTTTTAGACAGACTGTACAGGTGTATCCAGCTGAAACAGCAACAATATCTTTTAAATTTGATACATTACATTGCCCGTTATAGTTCTCACCTGTAGCAATAACAGTTCCGTCTTTTTTTAAACCTACTGTATGGGTGAGACCCGCCGAAATAGCAACAATATCTGTCCAGCTCGAAACATTACATTGCCCAACTGAATTGTCGCCTACAGCAACAACAGTTCCGTTATTTTTCAAGCCAACAGTATGTGCTAAATTTCCAGAAACAGCAATAATATCTGTCCAATCCGAAACGTTACATTCTCCATAAGTATTTTTTCCCACAGCAACAACAGTGCCATCTTTTTTTACAGCAATTGTTGTTTGTCCAGATGTCGAAATAGTTGTGTTATTTAGTTGAATATCTAAATCTAAAGAAGACATCTCTTCTTCACTGCTTGACGAGGAAACAATGTCGCTTGTGTTGTTGATATTTTGTGTATCAGATTTACTGCAACCAGAAAACGCCAATAATATAACAAGCATTAATGCTAAAAAACTTTTTATTTTACTTTTCATAACATCAATCTCCTAATTTTGATTTTCAAAAGTTTAATAATTTCATTTGTGGTATTGTCTATAGTATTTTTATGTAATTTTTTCAATCATACACCTTGCATGGCAGTGCTTAAATCACCTGTCAATCGGCTATTATCCACAGTATAAAAGTACTCTCACACTATATTTTATAAGAAACTAAATTCCAAACAAAGCTTTCAATTCTTCAATATGCTCTTTATACGAATACTCTGCCCCCATCATTGTTGTGCTGTTCACTACATACTCATCGTCACAATACACACAATAAGATCCTACCGCAACCGATGAATTATCGGTATAAAATTTTACTGAAATAAGCTTAATATCACCGCTTTTATAAATAATCTCCGAATTATATTTCTCGCACGGGATACCTAACGAAGTGTACACTTGTTGATTCACATATTTTTCCGCTGAGTCAATTGCTTTGTTTCCGAAAAAATCTCCATGAATCAATTTGGGAATAACAAATACAAAAATTAAAATAATTGCTATAGGAACAATAGTATTTTTCAATTTGTTACTCGAATTTAATTTTTGCTCCATCAATAACAGCTCCTCAATTATACTCAATTTTCTTTTACATATATTCACTTTACGAAAACGCTTTTAATATCGCATATGTCTGCATCCCATCTACCACTGATCCGGATATACCTGCTATGCCAGACTTAAAGTTATAATGAATTTGCAATTCACCTTTCACATAATAATTTGGCAGATCAGCTTTATTCGGTGCATAGTCACAAGAATAAACGAAAGTGTACACGTTGCTTCCGCTATACTCGCAGCGTTCATAAACTAAATTAGATGTGCATGTATCGATCAATTCCAAAACAGAAGATCCATACATACTCTGACTTTCGAGACTTGCGAGTGATCTATTCATATATATATCAGACTTCATTGATTCCGTATCTATAAAATCATAACTGCTGATCTGTTCAATCATTGTGTCTACTGCCCCTCTATTTTCGCTGTCCGACTCGTTGTAGGCTTGGGTGTATTGATAGTAGAGCAACGAATAGCACATATCCGAAATGATTTTACAATTTACATCCGTCATCAACATATAATTCTCTGATCCTACGGTAATATCACCCAATTCTTTGTTATAGTTAAATTTGCTGTTTGTGTTCCAATAAATATCTCCGCTCAAAAAGTCCACCCCGAACTTTACTTCTTTCCAATCTGAAATTTCAGCATTAGCGTAGCAAACTTCGTTTAAGTACTGATTATCAGTTTCCATTGTTCTGTACTTTTTTCCTTCTTCGTCGAAGATTATAATTTCATAATAATCAGAATATTCTGTCACATAGCAACTTGCATAGGTTTTTCCGCTCAATTCTCCCGGCAGTGATGTTGCCTGCGATTTTACCATCATATACTGCACACCTTTCACGGCAAAAAATCCCACGATCACAAGGAGCACGCAGACAGAGACAGCTATTATTTTACTTTTCTTGCTGCTTAAAAATTTCTTGTTATTTGGTTCAGTCATTTCTCTGCCGTCTTCGGAAATAAGTTTTTCCGCAAAAGCAAATAGTACATTGTTATACTCTACTTCCTTAATTACTTCAGATGTTTCCAATAAATCTTTGCAAAAACTTAAATTGTCAGGTAACTCAGAACCAATCTGATAATATTTGCATTTTATATAATACTCAATATCATACTTATTATAATCTGCTCCTGCTGTGGCTATTGTGCCAGTAGCATAAGCAATATAATATTGACCGCATTCATTGATCCAAAAAAAATCCCCTTTTTTGATTTCTCTTAAAAGTCTTAAAGTATCGTCTGTAATTTTGCTACTTACACCGATAATATTGTTATGTATACAAAATTCAAATTTTGAGCCGTATTCCGTATCTTTCGGTAACATACCGCCTGCATCTTTAAATTTCAAAAAATACATTCTCATAATTTCTTCTCCTCCTTTATAACTAAAAGTAACA